>ERZ836939.770-NODE-770-length-41493-cov-5.080626_pt1 | contig 41493 bp, 40 predicted proteins | sample MGYA00519912_ERZ836939 | MGnify/ENA primary metagenome ERZ836939 (study PRJEB31850, sample SAMEA3708810) | human gut metagenome | biome: human gut; feature: human-associated habitat; material: faeces | place: China | collected 2014 ...
TATTAACTAACTCGTTTGTTTTCAACGGATTAACTGTAAATTTAACGGAGTATTAACTATATGGACTAACCTCTTTAATAAAGCTATACATATCATTCCATGTCGGAAATGATTGACAGTCCATTAAATGTAATAAAGTTTTTACGACAAAATATACTCCAATATTTATATCTTGAGGGGTGATAATGAGTTGCTGTAAATCATCTCTGGTTATTTCCTTGTACTTACATTTATGCCATTGCATGATTGTTCGTAAGAATGCAATCTGGTAATTATCGGGTAAAGTCGGGAAATCTGGAATAAACTTGCTCCAATCTTTTACTTGGACAGCTCCTTTCAACCATTGCATTATTGGTCTTACGTCCTCAGTTTCCATACCATCATAAAGTAACCAATTCCCGCCCAACTCCTCTACGGGGATTACTAAATAAAGAAAGTGTGGAGTTGTTAGTTTATCGTACTGGAGGCTCTGGTAAGCCATTGGACAAATAAACAATACCCCCACACTTGGGCAGTATATCGAGAATGATATAGCTACACAAGTGATGAATGTTTGTATTACTTATCCCTGTCCTTAAAATTTACCAGATTCCCAGTACAGGATGAAGCTAAACACTTTCATCAATCAATATGTTGCTACCCATCGGATAGCACCACAAAGTTAGAAAATGTTTCTTAAAATACAACGCACTCGCGGGGTATTGTAGATGCAAATGTCGGTTAAAAGTTTCTGAAAATCAAGATTGACCTTATAGAATGTTTATCATAACTTTCGGGGAAATATTGATTATGATATTCATTAAAAAAGCTCGCCATTTCTGACAAGCTTTCACTTATAAATACTCACTTAATTTGATATATAATTAAAGAATAAGTGAGTGAATATTTCTCTTAAAAATCAAGTTTCCTATCATAATGGATAAAGAAATGGATTTATTATATTGTAATATAGGTTGTTATATGGGCTATGTGTGATTATGAAAATTTTGGTACATTTTCTTCGGACCATATCTCCACACTCAATTTCGGAGCAGTTCCGATATGCTTTATAAATTCATCCGTCATTATGGCATATACATAGTCCTGATATTCCCGGGTTGTTACGATGGAATCGTGTATCGTGAATATGGGGATGCTCTGTTTCCGTTCCTTCCAAATCCGCAGGCAACACCTGTGCAATATGATTGTGCTTTCGATGGATTGCAAGGCCCGTGACAATCTGCTGTTGGGTTTCTCCATCTCGCAGTCCGAATAGTTCCGCTTGATGATTCGGAACAACTCCGCCACTTTCGGATATAGCCGGGTTGAAAATACCCGCTTCAACTCGTTTATCATGGGGTTGTCGTGCTGTCCCTGGTTGCTGGAGAATAGCATGTAGAACATCAGTATCTTGGCATCTTTACGTTCTATGGGTGATTGCCCCTCCTGTAAATTCCGGTTCGCTATGTCCCGAATTTGCTCGTAAATGGCTCCCTCCGATACCAGCCGGATGTATTCGGCCACCTCCTTTTCATCGAGTGTTTCAAAGAATTTTCTAATCCTGTCTATCAGTATCGGGGATTGAAACAACTCCCGGATATTTGCAGGAAGGTTATGCAAAGTCAGCGGCAGTTCCGCGCCCTCCTGCCAAAATCGTGGATTCAGCAGCAGGCAGGAGAGGTAGGGCTGGCAATTCTTGATGTCTATGCTCACCAATGGCTGACCGTCGTAGGTGATGAAGTTTCGCAGGTCTTTCTGAATATTGGTGAGCACGGAATGAAGCCGATGCACGTTCTCGTCTATACTTGGCCCATATTCCCGCTCCGTAATCAAGTCGATATTTCGTAAGGCTGCCATATATTGCGTGTGGGGATTTTTGGGGCAGTTCTTATCCCGGTTCCAGTCCCACGATTCGTGCGAATCGTCCTGCATTTTAAGCCTGCATATCGTTTCTGCATATTCATAAGCCTGCGGATTGATCCGAAGTTTACGCTGGTCATACCAATAGAACAGGTAGGGATAGTTCTTCCGGTCCTTGGCATTGTCCTGCCTGGGATTTTCATAGTCGCCAATCTCTGATTCTATGGCATGAAATGCTTCGCCTATATACGGGTCTGCCCACCTGTACCACATCGATTTCTCCCCGATGATATATTGCCCGTCGCAGACCAATACGCTCGTATTGACCAGATAGTCTATGTAGTATTTACAGTCCTTGACATGATTGCGAAGCGTCGGAGTATGGATAGGTACGAAGCCGTCCTCACGGATTAAATCCGAGTTCCGGGCGGGAATCTCCGCCAGCAGATTCAAGATGTAGAGGGCCTTGAAATCCCGAAAGGCTTTGTGCTGGAATCCGTACTCCTGCGGGGGATATTGTTCTTTGTGGCGTTCCAAGTCGAAATTCTCGGGCAGGGATATATGGCCTTTCTTGATTTTGCCCAGGCATAGCAGGCATAGCGATACGCCCTTTTGCAAGGTTTTATTGGGCCTGCGAAACAGATTTTTAACCCAATTCACGAATTTTATCCATAATTTCTTCATACCCATTATGATAGGAAATTTGATGCGTTGTATTACATTAGTTCTAAAATACGGTTTACCGTCGTAGTGGCTACGATTCGTTGTAAGGGCTCGAATCCCATATCCCTGACGGCTCCTACCGTTCGAAAATTCGTCTTGTTGTGCGAGCGTTTCTCCTCGAAGAAGCAATGATACAGCTTGATGGCTTCACGATTGCTTTTCAGCTCCCGGGCTTGGATATTTATCAATACGGCATTCATCTTTTCCCGGATTTCATCGCTTGTCATACGGCTCTCTTGAGGGAAATAATCCCTCAATAGGATTCTGAACGGATGGTCGTCTGCAAGGCATGCGAAGAATATGCTCCTGCGCAAGTTCCGATACCATACTGCGTTCCAATTTATCCCGCCTTTCGTCAGTCGGGGTGTCAGCATGTCTATGAGTTTATCCAGCGGAACGTAGGGGTATAACTCCTTTACCCGCTTCAAAAACGTGCGGCCATGCCTGTTATTTCGTGTTTCTCGGATCATCCGATCCAATACATCGTCTGTTATGGAACCCTGCAATTTGGCCTGTAACAGCTCGTCAATCGAGGCTTGCACATATTGTATGATGATATTTCTCTGATCTTCCAAATTTTCTTGCTCAACAATTTTTTGCTCTTCGTCTTTCTGAAATTTATCCGGAATTGGGTCTCTGTAAGTGCAAATTTTACAGGTGGTAGCTAACGCATCTAAAAATAAGCTTTGGCTTGTATAGGTCCTGGTGCATAACTGCTGATATTCTCCCAGCGCGTCGATATTCAGATAGGCAGGTACGACTTTGCCATGAATGTTCCGGCGAATGATACTGATAGGCTGGCTTCCGAATACGCTGTGCTTGCTGCGTTCTACGATGGCGTCTTTAACATCCGCAAAGTTTGCGGGCAGGACATTCTCGCAGGATTTCTGTATATCTTCCGAGCTGTTGGCGAATTGGCTTAGTATTTCGGCTTTGTGCTCGTATTCTTCGAGTGTTATTGCTTTCTCCGGGGTCTTGGGCTTGTAAAAGTCGTATATGATGGTTTCACTTAATAACCCCAGTTCATCCCTGCATCTTCCCGAAATCTGATATATCTTTTCCGGGGATAACAGCGTTTGAATGCGTCGCGGGTCGGTAACTGTCAACAGATGGAACCGCTCCTCAATATCCACCCCGACAAAGTAGGTGCTTGTGATAAAGGTGATCGGGGTTGCCAATTTCCCGGAGTGCAGGGACCGGTAGTATTCTCCGACCATCGTTTGGCTTTGGGAACTGCACGCTACCGAGCAGTCCGCCTGCAATTCAACGGGCAATAACCGAATTACGGTGTTGATGGAGCGTATGGAGTTATAGGCGACAACGATTTTATCGTTCGGATACTGTTTCCGACAAAAGCCCAGCCTATCCGCGACCTCTCGGTGCATATTATTCGTCCGAATGATATTTACGGGGCGTTTCTTCGGATGCTCGTAGTTGATTTCCAGTAAAGGCTCCTCTTTCAACTGCGGATGGGTGAACGGACGTATCGTCGCAGACACAAGGCATCGTTTGATCGGCGGGAATTCGAGGTAATAGTCGATGACATTCTCCATCGCTTCACGGAACTTACCATCGGACTGGAACGTGTCTATCTCATCGACCATGATATGCCAGTCCATATGCGGTTCATACAGTTTTGTGATAGGAATATTCAATGGTGGAAGCGAGGGATCATGCTTTAACTTTTCGGCGTATTCTTCGAGTTTTTTTCTCACAAATCTTGTGGGCTCTTCTTTGATGTATTTGATCTGCTCCATCACGCGGCCTAAACTGTCTGCTACCACGAGGATTTTCTTGTAAGGGAAAGTACCCGTTCGCTTCTCCGCGATATAGCTGCGGATTTGTTCATCCGTAGGACTTTTGCATTTCTCCTCCGGAATGTCGCTCCCGACGTAGAGGAAGCGGTTCGATGTACGCTCCTTGTTGTAACCCCGCAGGTATTTCTGATAGGCCAGCTTTTTGGTCGGGAGGACGATAATCGTATCGCGCGGTTGATTCAGTGCCAGGGTAGTGGCTCCGATACCCGGAACGCTTTTCTTGACGATACCATAGGGCAGGCTGGTGAAAATTCCGCCTAACTTGGCTCTCGGATAAAGTAGCGTCAGACGCATGCACTCTATGCGCTTATGCGTATCGTCGTGATAAATGATTTCATACCGGACCGGATTCTTCTCGTCGTTGAATGTGTCTATGGAAGCTCCGTTGTACATGTAGCACCGGTAATAGCCTATACCATCGCAGTAACCGCTGATATTCGGATAAAAGATTTCATAGCGAGGGTCCTCTATCTTCACGGTATTAGCTGGGATTTTAGATAGAGTAGCCCGTAGTTTGGGATCAATTTTATCGTCATTCATACATGGAACGCCTTTTGAAAAAGACCGCCTATGCTCTCACCATAGGCAGTCATGTAAAGATACAAGATGTTATTGAGATTATCAAGTTCCTATTCGCTAATCGTTCGTTTCCCCCAAAACTTTTTCCAGCCGTCCGATATGATTGCTGATATTCTTATTTAGGACCTGTGCATAGGAATGCTGGGTAACTGAAATATTGGAATGCCCGAGCAGTTTGCTCACTACCTCAATAGGAACATCGTTATAGAGCAGGATGGTCGTGGCAAAGGTTTTCCGGGCCGTGTGATGCGTCAATTTCTTGTCGATACCCACCACATCCGCAATTTCCCGCAGATAGGAATTGACCTTTTGATTGGAAATACGCGGCTGAATATAATCGTCCGTACTATTGAGTTCACGGAACCATGCTATCAGCTTCTCTGCCTGCGGGAGCAACGGAACGGAAACCTCCCGGTCTGTCTTTTGACGAACAAGCGTTATCCAATTCCTGCCGTCAAATCCTTTCGTGATATGCTTCGGTTGCAACGCCTGCGCTTCATGGTAGGCAAGCCCCGTATAGACCGAGAAGAGGTAGATGTTCTTCACCGTTTCCAGACGTTCTTGTGCGAAATGGTGATGCTCCAGCTTATGCAGTTCCTCCTGCGTGAGAAATACCAGCCGTTTACGCTCTTTTAAGGGCCTGTATTCGACGAACGGGTCCTGCTGGATATAGTTGCACTTGAAAGCGTAAGTGACCATCTGACGCACCCGCTGCATGATCTTATTGATGGTGATGGCTTTCAGACCTTGCACTATGAGTGCTTCTTCGAACTGCTTTACAAAGCGATAGTCCACGCTTCGGATGGGAATGTCCTGCGTGTTATACGAGGTACGGATATACCGCTCTACATGGGCGAAAACCTCCCGGAATTTTTGCAATGTGGCAGGTGAATACTCCTTGCCTACGAGTTGCTCCATCTTGTTCAGACGCTCCCGGAAAATCCCGCACAACGTATGTTCTTCCACCGTCTTGTGCTTGTAGATCGAGTAGATTTCAGCCAGCGAAACATTCCCGTCCGCTTCGTACAATTTACGCTCGATGCCTTTGAGTTCGATGGTGATGTCCTGCAAGCGGCGGTTAATCAGCACGGCATCTTCCGAGGTTCCACGAACACATTGAGCGTCTTTGTCCCAAATTTCAGGTCTGATATACAGCCGGGTAGAGAATTGCTGACGATTAATCCCGTCAGTAGTCAGCTTGCAATAGATAGGGACCTCCCCTTGCTTTGTACGCTTAAATTCATAGAGATAATAAGTGATTCGTAATATTTCAACCATAATCAGCAGATCGTTTTATAACCTGCTGGAATACTTTTCATTACAAGTCTGGAATACCGAGATTTTCAGATTTTGCCCGGTATTCCAACGAACCCCTAAAATGCCCCGATTTTGAATGATTATTAAAATATCTTAAAATATGGCAATTTTGATTATTTGCTGATTATAAGGTATTTAACTATTTTATAGGGCATAAAAATAGGGGTCGGATTTTGCAATCTAACCCCTTCCGTAGCGGGTCCGAGACTTGAACTCGGGACCTCATGATTATGAATCGTAGCAAATCGGGTTTTGTCGATTTTTGGTAATTTTTATTTTGTCTTATAAATATCTGTATTTCAGCTGTAAATATAGTTATTTTATTTCATTGTATTTTTGTCGATTTCATATAAATATGTATATTTGTTTCGAAATTGTTTACCCGAACTCAAATTTATAAACAGATGCACTACTCGAAAGACGGGATAACCGTTGCCCCCGTAATCGATACAAGTCACCCCAAGAAAAACGGCTTATTCCCTGTGCGTATTCGTGTAACCTATCGCCGGAAATTATGCTACTATACCACGGGCAAAGACCTGACCCCGGAGGAGTGGGAGATGCTACCAACGACAAAGGCTCGCGCACTCGTAGCGGTTCGCAAGGACATCGAAAGCAGCTACCAAATAGTGCGGGCGGCTGTGGAGGAGCTGGCCACGTCGGGGGCTTTTACACTTGGCAATCTTAACACCCGCTTGAAAGGGGCGACAACGGACACGGTAAATACGGCATTCCGGGCAAAGATTAACGAACTGGAAAAGGTGGGGCGCGTCGGTAGTGCATCCGCATACCACGGGGCATTGCTCGGAATAGAACGCTTTGCAGGTTCTCGCATTGCATTCGATTCAATCACGCCGACGTGGTTAAGAAAATACGCGGGGTTCCTCTTGTCGGAGGAAAAGCGGCAAACGACGGTCGCTATACATATGCGGCATATCCGGGTAATTATCAACGACGCCAAGCGGGCTGGGGTTATCAAGGAGGCGCAATATCCATTCGGTAAGGGTAAATACGAAATACAGGAGGGCGAGGGCCGCAAATTGGCCCTCACGCTGGAGCAAATAGGGCAGATAGCCAATTATGAGGACGGAACCGAGGCAACGGCCAAATACCGCGATTATTGGCTGTTCCTCTACTTGTGCAACGGGATCAACGTTGCCGATTTCGTGAAGTTGAGGTATCGGGACATCGTGAGCGGTGAAATATGCTTCGTTCGGCAAAAGACCGAGCGCACGACCAAGACCCGCAAGGAAATCCGGGTCGTTGTCACGGCGCGGATGCAGGCAATAATCAACCGCTGGGGCAACCCCTTTCGCCCCGATAACTTTATTTTTCCGATCCTCGACGGACAGGAGGATGCAATGCGGCGGAAGCATAAAACGATGTATTTCACCCGTGCGATCAATAAGCGTATGAAGGAGGTGGGCGAACAGCTCGGGATCGGCAATATCTCGACCTATACTGCCCGGCATTCGTTCGCCACGGTGTTGAAACGGGCAGGAACCAATATTGCCTACATCTCGGAAAGTCTCGGGCATCAGGACCTCAAAACGACCGAAAATTACCTGGCCAGCTTCGAGAGGGAGGAACGGCAGAAGAATGCGGAATTGTTAACGAAATTTTAGGGATATGGATAAGCTGCAACAGTATTATGAATCGTTACCTCTATGCACGGGCAATACCCCTGGAAACGTGATGTTTAGTGTTTATAACGACATCAATAATTTAGGCAGTCTTACGCGGTGGTTTGATTTGCCCGACGATGAAGCGTATAATAAAGTCCCTAATTTGACATTCCAAAGGACCGGACTCCCCGACGCATTCGCGGGGTATCCGTGTATTGCCGTCCTGTTTTTCGGAAATAGGGCGGGCGATGATCCATTTATCAGAGAGCACTGGGCAACGTTCCGGCGAATGTATTTAGACGGCTATGCACAAGGGGAGGCGGAGGGCAGGCAGTTTTTGGACCGGATGGCCGCATACGGTACACAATCCATTGCAGACCGACGAGCGGGGCTGCTAAAAATGTTCGGAAAATGCCGGGCAAAATATAGAAATACGGCCATATTCGACGCGTCACTTTTGCTCAAAATGGGACACTATGCGGGTTATATGTTTACAATCGCCGACGCGTTGGTGGCTATGGCTCTACTTATTAAACCGGGGAATAAGGCCGGACGGAAAAAAGCGAGTATTTCGGAGATAATAGCCGGAGATAGTGCGGCTGTGATTAGTCGTGTACGGGCCGCAATTAATGCGGCATCGGGGGATAAAGCGCAGGCGGTCGTGGATGAGATACGCCAAATGCAGCGTGACGGGCTTATAATTGGCGGCAGTTTGGACAAAAAGGTGAAATCGCTATATGATTTCTTAAAAGCAGCAATCAATAATATGCCCGCATATAGCAACGTTGTTGATCGTTTTTTGCTCAGGGACCAAGAGGGTTAAATTCATAATCGCCACCATACGAAAGAATGCTTTACGGCATTCTTTTTTTTGTTTTGTGTGTGAAAGACTATGCGTTGTAAGTGTTTGGTAATCAATGCTACAAAATATGAATAAATATGAACAAATAATTATTTCATAACAATAGGCCCCCGCATTTCCCACCTTTGCAATGCGGTTACGGAATAGTCCGAACGCAACATTTTTTTAACAATTAAAATTAATCTTGTCATGATGCAAGAGACAGTAAAGGCGGGAGCAAACAAAATCATTTTGACGACCCGCGAAGAATTGGAGGGGTGCATTTACGCAGCGGTGCGCACCATTATCCCGGAGCTGGCGAACTATAAATCCCCGGCGGAGGAAGCGGCGGACGCGCTAACGCTCGAAGCTGCAATTAATTTCTTGGAGGGGCTGGGATACCCTACTACGCCCAGTAATCTGTATAATTTGGCCTATTATAAGCGGATTCCGTATAAGAAAGTGCGGCGGCGTCTGTTGTTCAGCCGCAAAGAGTTGACGGTTTGGGTTCAGAACCAAATCGAGGACCCGGCCAAACGTCACCGCGAAGCCGCCGAGGCTATCGCCGAAAGTGCCAACCGTAAATAACCGCCGGGCCTTATGAGACAGATAGAGCAAGCCCCCGGCACTCGGAGCGAGCACGCAGGGGCAAATAACAGCGCAGACAAATATACACAATCCGGGAATGATATGCAAATTTCGTTTGGTCGCCATCAACGGCGGGTGTATAATTTCCTGTTGCAGGGTGGGCGCCATTCGGTAGCGGATATTTCCGCGGCGCTAAGGTTGTCCGATCCCCGGGCCCTTATTCGGGATTTACGGCACAAGGGTATCGCAATATCCGACGAATGGATAAGGGCGGAGCACGGCGGCCGTTTCAAGCGGTATTTCATCCGGAAAGGAGGTGCGCGATGAATAAGCGGGATACGTACTATTTCCCACACGAATATAACGCCAAAGACGACCCGAAATGCGAGCGTCTTATTTCGGTAATGGGAATGGAGGGATACGGAATATTTTGGGCGCTTTTAGAGACCTTGCGGGCGCAGCCCGGCTATACTTACCCATTGGCAAATATTCCTATCGTAGCGCATAAGTATTACACAACCCCGGAATTAATGCGGCGCGTCGTGTTTGATTTTGGACTGTTTACAATCGTTGAGGATAAAATATTCTTTTCCAAAGGCTTGCTGAATCGTATGCAGCCGATGGATGAACGGCGTAAAAAGAAATCGGACGGCGGCAAAAAGGGGGCGGAAAAACGGTGGATGAATAAGGCCGAAAATAGTATACCCAATAGCATACCCAATAGCATTCCTTATAGCAATAAGATAATAGAAGATAAGAGTAAAGAAGATATAAAGAAACTCTCTATCGAGAGTGAAGAAAGCGCGGACAAGCCGCGCAACGGGACTACCAAACGCAGCGCGTTTGTCGTCCCCGCGATCGAAAATGTGAGAGAATATTTTTTGACGATCAAAGGAAGCGATAAGGATTCGGAATGTTTTTACGATCACTTCGAGGCTAACGGCTGGAGAATATCCGGTAAATCCCCGATGAAAGATTGGAAAGCCGCCGCCCGAAACTGGATGCGCCGCAAATCCGAGTTTAACACCACAACCCAAAAACAAACTACCTATGAAACGCGAAAAACAAATTTCCTATAACCGGCCGGCGGCCGATTTGGTGTTGCCGGAATCACCCGAACTCGAAAGAGCCGTTTTGGGCGCATTGATTCTCGAACCGGAGTATTTACCCGACACGGCGGAGATGATCGAAATTTCGGCATTCCAGACCCCGATACACGGCAAAATCTACGGCATGATGCTCTCGATGCTCGCGGAAGGCGTCAAAATCGACCTCTACACGCTTACGCAGCGCTGTAAAACCGTTGAGGGGTTAGGCAACCCGGCGGCCTACCTGGCAAAGCTCACGCAGGCCGTCGGCTCGGGGGTAAATGTCCTCGACCACGCCCGGCAGCTCAAAGACACGGAGACCCGCCGCCGGTTGTGTCTATTCGGCCATGAACTCGCAGTACGGGCGGCCTCCGATCCCTCGGGCGTTTTGGATTGGGCGACAACAGAAATAACCGCCATAGCCGCCGCAACGGTACACGCCGACGATATTACGCCGCTTTCGGAGGTCGTGCGGGCCACCCTCGACAATCTCGAACGGAGACAGCAGGCAAGACAGGCGGGCGAGTGTATCGGCATTCCTACGGGCTTACAACGGCTCGACGCGCTGACGGGCGGCTGGAGGGGCGGCCAGCTCGTGGTATTGGCTGGCCGTCCCGGTATGGGCAAATCGGCCGTAATGCTCCATTTCTCCCACGCCGCAGCGGCTTCCGGGGTTCCGGTGTGCGTGTTTTCGCTGGAGATGCCCGATACACAGTTGGCCGGGCGAATGTTGGTAGGAGGTTCGGGAGTTAACTCCGGATCGTTCCGAACGGGCGATATAGACGCCGACAGCTGGCGCAGGCTCGAACAAGCCGCCGCGGAACTTTCCGCGCTGCCTGTCTACTTCAGTGATTGTGCTAATATTACGATGGGGACTATACGCTCGCAATGTAAGGCTATGGCCCGCCGGGGGCGGTGCGGGATGGTCATTATCGACTATCTGCAACTGCTCGACACGGCAAGCCGGAACACGAACAGCACCCGCGAGCGGGAGATCGCCGCCGCCAGCCGTTCGGCCAAACTGCTCGCGAAGGAACTCGATGTGCCCGTCATTTTGTTGTCGCAGTTGTCGCGCAAAATAGAGGAACGAACCGATAAAACCCCGATGCTTTCGGACCTCCGGGAATCTGGCGCCATCGAGCAGGACGCCGATATGGTGCTATTTATCGACCGCCCGGCAATGTACGGCCGGGCCGAGATAGACGCGGGGCGATACGGGACCATTCCGGCCGAGGGCGTCGGGCTGCTGCATATCGCCAAGAACCGGGAGGGGGCGACAGGGTGCGTGATTTTCCGGCACAACGAAAGTATTACACGGATTGCGGACTATGAAAGCACGGCGAACCCCTCAACGGACGGCGAACCGTTTTAAGAGTGTTTGCGATTTAAGCGCATGAAAATACCTAAAGAAAAACGAAGGGGTGGCCAGCGGGACGACAGCACGCTGACAGTAGGATTGAATAAGAAAGAACTTGTAGAGTTGCTGGAGCGTACCCGGCGCAGGTGCGAAGAGTACGAACGGAAGCAAGAGGAGCTAATACTTAAACGCTCCGGAATTTTAATTGTTAAATCAAATATTAGAAAAATAACTACATATGACGACCTACGAACTTTATATCAATGATATTTTGTGCGACCTGTCGAGTGACGAAGTCGTAACCCTGCTCTATCAAAGCCCAATATTTTCGAGCCTCGACAGCATCCAGTCGAACCGTTCCTACAATGTTGCGCTGCCGCCTACGCCTGCCAATATGCGGGCTATAGGTCAGGCAGCCCGCCCGGATGTGGATGCTGACGCTCCGTATGTACGACTTCCGGCGATGTTGTATCAGGACGGGGTGCCGCTGTTCACGCAGGGATTCGCCGTGGTAACGGATATTGCGGACACGATCAATGTAACCCTTACGTGGGGCAATGCGGATAACTTTCAGCCTCTGTTTGATAACGGCCTGCGGGATTTGGGGCCGCAACTGGAAGAACTCGAAGCGGACCACATTGATTGGAACGAGAACACGGCTATTTTGGAAGGAAATACGACCAATGAATACCCCGGCGTAGCGTTTTGGGGCGTGAATTTCGGAATGGGACTGTCGAACCCCAAGTATTTGCACCCGTCCGTGCAGGTGAAAACAATTCTTTCGGCTATCGAAAAGTATAACGGGATCACTATCGACGGCAAGGAGCGGCTGGCGTACAGCAAAAACCTCGGACCTATTATTCCGCTTGTATCAAAAAATGGGGATGAAATATCGAATGAGGCAGAAGCATTGCGATTTACGGCTAATAGCACAAATTTTAAGAATCAAATATACGGTGTATTAGGCCGGGGTAATATAATCAAAGACCCGCATGAGATAGCATATGGATCTTGTACTACAAAATTTAATAAAACGGATTTATCAGTACATATTACGATTAAACCGAGTAATGGAACAGGAGCATATGGATATTTTACACATAGGCCGCCAGAATGGGGAGATCCCAAGGAGATGCATATAATGCTTACTGAATTGGATGGTAATTCCGAAATAGTAAAATCCACAATATTAGGTACATCATACAATGTAGAACTGGTTGGCTCTACTGGTGATGGAGTTAATGTATATAGATTCAATTTTGTGCCGCTTGATATAACTTATCCGTTAATAGAAAACACCGAAATTTTACTTCATTATGAAGATCCAGCAGGTGAAATATATATATCAAACCCATATTCAACTCCATTAACAGTAAATATTTGGGCAAATTGGACCGATTGTGCGTTCCCTACAAGATTCCCCGTCGCCCCCAATCTCCCCGACATTTCCCAGGGCGATTTTATCCTCGCCCTGATGTCCATGAACGGTCTGTTCGCCTATGCGGACAAGGACAGCCCTAACACGATCAAGCTGATAAGCATCGATGACATAATCGCCAATGTTCAGAATAACGACATCATCGACTGGAGCGACCGGGTAATACTGAACGATTTTCACCGGGTGGATATGCCCGACGCATCGATTTTCACCATCGATGACCTCGCCCAAAGCAACATCCTCGACTATGATAATGACGACGATGTAAAGACCGACACATACGGAACCATCACGATCCGAAACGAGAACATCGAGAAAGAAACGGAACTTGTGTCGCTGCCTTTCTCGGCGTCGGAGAACGCAACTACAAACGAGGTGAATTGTGCATTGGTGCCGATCTATGAGGATAACGGAAAAGGCGGCGCCAATTATTCGGAGTGCTCGCCACGGATATTATCGGGGCGGGGAGCGTTTATGTCGGGCATTGCCCGATGTATTGGCGTATTCGATCCGTGGATGAAGTTCGGCGGCGAGGAAGGCATTGTAAAGACCCGATACGCTTCCTACCAGAAAGTCGTGGACCGTCTGCGGATCATCACCATTCGGGCAAAACTCACGGCTCTCGATCTCTACAACCTCGACTACACGAAGCCGGTGTATATAGCCCAATTCGGGCAGATATTCGCCATATATTCGGTAGAAACAGGCGAAAACGACATCTGCGACTGCCAACTGCTGAAACTGAAAGTAGACGGAGTGGTGGCAGTAACGTATTATCTGCGCTTGGACGGCAAGAATGAAGACAGCCAATGGGTCGCAGAAGCGGACGGCATTAACGGCACAGCGTATACCATAACATCGAACGGAACGCCCTATATCGTCGATTACGATTCCCGTCTTTATGTCGATCTGTACGAGGAGGACGGCGATCTGTATCTGTCTATCTCCGCCCCCCGAAAACACGGGAACCGAGAAAATTAATTACAATCCTGTCATTCTGGGAATTCGGGAGAACGACGCCGTACGCCGGCAGGTGGCGGTCTCCCAGAAAGCAAAGTCGGCCTAATTTATTAACCATTAATCTATATGAAGAATGAAATAAAGCGTACGGGAACAGCCCGCAAAGTGGGCCGCCCTCGTGCATATACCCCCGAAGCCCTTGAAGCCAAGTTTGAGGAATACGTCGAATGGGTGAAAGCGAATTCGGTTTACATCAACAAGGTTTCAGCAGGGGAAATAATTCCCGTTCCAACACAGCGTCCCCTGACATTGGTGGGATTCTGTCAATTTGCAGGGATTAGCAGGCAGAATTTCTATGAATATGAATCAAGGGAGGAATTTTCTGACATCCTTACGTGCGTGCGCGAGGCTATCGAGGCGGACCAGCTGGAGGGCGCATTATGTGGACAGTACGATTCGGGAATCGTTGCCCGGGTTCTGCATCTTGCCGACCGTCAGGATGTGACCACCAACGGCAAGGAGATAACGACCGCAACGCAGCCTATTTCCGTGGTCCTCGACCCCGAAGCGGCCAAGATCATCCAGTCCATCGGCAGGCGGACAGTAAAGGAATGACGGGGCACGCTGCGTGTGATGATGCACGCCACCGAATAACGACGAAATGACGAGAGCCGGGAATTACTCCGGCTCTCTTTGTCTTTTATCGAGCGTATTTGCGTTCTGGAATGCCTAAATTTCGACGATCTCCTAACGGGTGAAGCATATACCCTCCAAAGAGCAAGCGTCGCCAAATCGGCTATTTCTTTGTTGTCGGCTTGAACCCTATCGGCTGGGAGGGCTTGCGGGCTTGTGGCACTTTGATCGACAATGCTGCGATGGCTTGGTAGATGTTATCGAGTTCCTTGCGCATATCCTCCGACAGATCGCTGACCGCTTCGGCATTGTCTGCATCAGCTCGTTCCAGTAATGCCAGTTTTGCCCGGATTTCGGCCAATTCTGCCGTGATTTGGGTTGTGGTGGTGATGTATTTGCGCATCGCTACGAAAGCCCGCATAATGGCCCTATTTACCCGTATAGCCGTCTCGCTACGCAGGACGCTCGAAAGCATTGCGACACCCATTTCCGTAAAAGCAAATGGCATATAGCGACGACCACCCCAATTTGAGGACGCATTTTGTGATGTTAGACTTGAGGTCGCAATTTGCGTCCTCAAAATTTCATATTCTTTTTCCGAGAGTACAAACATAAAATCGTCGCCCTCGAAACGCTCGATATTGCGCCTTACGGCCTCTTTCAGCCGCTTTGTCTCCACTTGGTAGAGTTCGGCCAGGTCGAAGTCCAGCATTACCCGCTGGCCTCGTATTTCGTAAATCTTGCTTTGGATGGGTTGCAGTTCCATAAGTCGGTATTGTTAAGATTTATCCCTCGTATCCTTCGTAATAGTACGACTGTTCGATTCCCTTGAAAATAACTTCCCGATCATCCGTGCGGTCGGTTAATGCCTGGCTGAGCAGCGCGCGTAATTCAAGGTCATTTATTGGACTGCGTTCCATCGCCTGAAGGTATAAATCTTTGTCTACCTTCTGCCAGTCCACAACTCGCCGGAGACGCTTTTTCAGCATCATATCGAGCCATATCCGGGTGGCCCGGCCGTTGCCCTCCATGAACGGGTGTGCGATGTTCATTTCGACATATTTTGCGATGATCTCCTCGAAGGTCGTTTCCGGCATCTGCTCGATCACCGGGAGGATCGCACCCAGATAAAGGCAATTTGCAAAGCGAAAGCCCCCCTTTGCGATGTTCAGCGTCCGAATCTTTCCGGCAAAGTCATACAACCCACCGAACAGATAGCGGTGAATCTCACAAAGCCCGGCCACGGTTCCGACCTCTATACGGTCGATGTCCCCCGATTCGAAAAGGGCGTGCGCTTGTTTGAGGCTTTGGGCGTCTATTTGATAGGTTTTAGAATTCATATAGGACGGTTTTTTATTTCGTTTTCCAGTTCTTTCAGTTGTTCCATATCCTCACGGTCTGCCTCAATAGCTTCTTTGCGTTTGCGGCGTGCATTGAATTCTTCGTAAACCTGATAAGCGAATTTGTCTTTGTGCTCTTTACGGACCATTCCAGCGTTAGATAACAAGCGTTGGTCGTTGGAAAGCAGAATTTTATCGACGTTTTCACGCCAAAAATTCATTGTGAGGTCTTTTCGGTTTTTGGCTCTGAATTCAGCTGTTTCTAAGAAGATAACGACCAGTCGATTCAAAGAATCCAATTCGTCGTGTGTCAAATAATTTTTGGCAATAATGACATCTTGTTTGCGCACTACCGCCCCTTTCCAAGAAGTCAGCCCCATATTCGGAGCATCTGCATCGGCTCGTGTCATTACGATCTCCGCGGATGTCTGACCCGTTACAGCATACAATAGTTTGTTTTGGGTTTCGGCATAAAACATTTGCGTCGCTTTGTCTGTTTTGTCATAGTCATTACTCAGGGCAAACAGGTCGCGCACCTTTTGATAAAATCGCTTTTCCGAGGCTCGAATATCGCGAATACGGGCGAGAAGTTCGTCGAAATGATCCGGGCGGCCGTCGGGATTTTTCAATCGCTCATCGTCAATTACGAACCCTTTACGCAGGTATTCGGCAAGATTGCGGTTTGCCCATTGGCGGAACTGCACGCCGCGGATAGATCGAACGCGAAACCCTACCGCTAAAATCATTTCCAATGAATAGAATTTAACTTGGTAGGGCTTGCCATCTGTGGCAGTTGTTAAGTAATTCTTAATAACTGAATCGGCGGTTAATTCTTTGTCTTTTAGTATGTTGTTTATGTGCTGGCTAATGTTGGGGACCGAGGTGGCAAAAAGTTCGGCCAACTGCATTTGATTGAGCCAGACCGATCCGTCGCGGGCCAGTAATGAAACACTACTTTTTCCGTCGGCTGAATTGTATAGTATCAATTCTTGTTCCATGATGCAGATGTTTGAGGTTATTCCCCTTTTTCTACTTTGATAAGTTTGCCGCAATGCGGGCAGGTGATTGTGTTTGTCGGTTGAGGGGCGAAAAAATCACCCACGTTACAACCAATAGCGGCGGCAATACGCTCAAGCACTTCTACACTTGGATTCCCATTAATATGCTGGCTAAGTCCGACGGGCGTAATTCCCATTTTTTCGGCCACTTCTTTAACAGTTAGGCCGTTAGCCTTTATTGTTCTCTTTATATCCATAGCTTTAAATCTTTGGTACTGGTACAAATGTAGCTATAACTTTATTTTTCTGCAAAAATAATAGTAAAAACTTTATTTTTTATTTGCATAATTAAATTTATAGCTTTATATTTGCATCAAGAAATAAAATCAATAACTATAAATGTTATGACAACCACCCGCACCCGCTACAACAAATCGAAGATCATGCGCAACGCCTGGTATCTGAAACGTGCCAACGCTTCGATGACCTTTTCGGCCTGCCTGCGCAAGGCTTGGCGTAACGAGAAGCTGGCGGTCATGACGGCGATAATCGAGAACCGCCCGATGGAGGAATCGAAGGTTGCGGAATGGCATCCGCTGGCAAATGTTCCGGCCGACTACTACGGCAACAGCAGAACGTATTACGGAGACTAACGATAACCGGGGGCGTACCGCCCCTCAACACCTATTACGGAAATTGAAAAATAGCGAGATTCTCGCAAAACCTCGATAAAACAATGAATGAACAATTAACCCGGTCCGACATTCGGACAATGGCCCGCAAGGCGGCCGATTACATCACCTTCAACTGCGACGGCGTAAGCGAAGGTTTCGAAATTACCCACAAGGGGTACACGATATTCGTTGACTATTCGGCCCGGTTGTGCAACGACGAGATGAGCGAATTTACAGAAGTCCCCGCCGTATGGGATTGGGCGGGCCGGGAGTGTCCGGAGATCGCCGAAGCCTTGCAATTAATGTTGAACTAACCGATTAAAACTATAAAATCATGACTATCGAAGATTTGAAAAACGTAAAATTAAGCCCGATGACCGCCGGATACCTGGCTATCTATATCAAATTATCGGACCTCTGCGGCGAGGCGGCGGAAGTTACCGAAATGGATTACGGCGGCTCGGCGGTCAATGAGGTGAACAGTGAATTTGACAGCGCATTAGGCAAAGCGCAAGACGAGGTAATGAAGTTGGCCGTGATGTCCATGACGGAAAATTTATGTACGTTGTCCAACAATACCGAACTATGATCTACGAACTGACATACGGCGGCTATCGGTTGGGGACATTCCCCACCGAGGCCGAGGCTGTCCGCCGGGCAGGGTATCTTCCGAAGGGGCGCTATACCGTCCGGGAATGGGAAAAGGATGGCGAATTTTCGACGTTCGACCCTTCGATGAATAAATGCTACTGTTTCACCAATAAATAAAATTTTAACGCTATGGACTACAACAGACAGACAATTGCAAACGAAATCGCCAGCTTCAAATACACGATGAAGCAAACAAACGACGATATATCCCCCGCCGAAATAATTGACGGGCTTATGCAGTGGGTAGAGCAATACACAAACGTGCTGCACGAAATATCCGTCGCCGAGACCCTCGACGATTTGAAAGAGTTGAAACAAAACGCAGCGTGCCCCGACATCCGCCCCGATGTTGCGATATGGGCGTTGCGCAGGATTGTGCGGGTAATAATGGCTGCGGATTGTTTGTATCAGCGCCTATGCCGGGAATCTTGAAGCACAAAATAACCTTCGATTGCGAGACCTCTCAACTTCATTCGGGAACGATTATTTGCCCCAGCCGTCAATCCGGGCGGCTGGGTTTGCTGTTGCTGGCCCTGCTGGCCTTTTGGAGGCACAACGGTATTATCGACATTGCGCCGTATTATCCCGCTACGAGGAGTTTTCCGACCTCCTTACGCGCGTGCGTGAACAACCAGCGGAAATTCCCGCCCGTTGAATACAAAGCCGGGCCGCAGTTTGCCTATGTATTAACTTAGCAAGGCGAATTTTTGCGCGTCTGTGCGCGCGTGCGAGGTTGCCGGGAGTTTTTCGCCGTCTGTGCGCGTGCGTGCGCAAAAAACATACGGCCTTTTCGATGGCGTTTGCCGGGGGCGGTCAATATGAAATTAGGGCGAAGTTGTTTCGAAATTGTTTACCGGACCTAAAAAGAAAAACGACTTACATTGCCGTAAGTCGTTGATTTTCAAGTAGCGGGTCCGAGACTTGAACTCGGGACCTCATGATTATGAATCATGCGCTCTAACCAGCTGAGCTAACCCGCCATTGCTGAAAGCGAGTGCAAAGGTAATAGAAATTTTCAATCGTGCAAAATCTTTCGGCAAAAAAACGCCGTAAAATTTATGATTCCGGGTTGTGGCATTGATTTTGAGCGCGCTACGGAAAAGCCGCAATCTATGTCTCTTACCCAATCGGCGCGTGCCGGAATCCGAGATGCGCTCGGTGTTGTCAAACTCATCGCCGGAGTGGTGCTCCTCGTGGCCCTCTCGTGGGAGATCATCGCCGGCGACCATGTCCACATGTCCCGCACCTACCTTGCGATCCAGTTCGTCGTCTGCCTCGTTTTCCTGTGCGATTTCTTCGTCCGCTGGGCCGCTGCCGAACGTCCGGGCCGTTTTTTCTGGCGCAACCTGCCGTTCCTGCTGCTTTCCGTTCCCTACCTGAACATCCTGGCGTGGAGCGGCGTCGGCATGACCCATGACTGGGGCGTGCTCGTCGGGCTTATCCCGCTGCTCCGAGCCTTCCTGGCCATGGTGATCATCGTGCGGTGGCTGGTCTCCGAAAACAGGATGCGGAGGCTCTTTTTCGCCTATATCTTCACCGTCGTCGTCTTTACCTATATCTCCGGTCTGGTGTTCTACGACTACGAGGTGCTCGTCAATCCCAAGCTCCACGGCTTCGGCAATGCGCTCTGGTGGGCGTGGATGAACGTCACGACCGTCGGTGCGGAGATTTTCCCCGTCACGGCCGTCGGCAAGGTCTTCTGCGTGCTGCTTCCGTCGTTGGGCATGATGTTCTTTCCGATCTTCACGACCTATGTCCTGCAGGAGTACACCCATAAGAAGGGGGAGTAGCCTTCTGCAAACAGCCCGGCCTTTTGAGGCCGGGCTGTTTTGTTCCGGGATTTTCCCGCTTATTTCTTCTGCTCTTTCAGCAGGTCGCGGATTTCGGTGAGCAGCAGCTCCTCCTTCGTCGGTGCGGGCGGTTCGGGAGCGGGAGCCGGAGCCTCTTCCTTTTTCTTCATCAGCCGGTTCATCAGCTTGACCATCAGGAACACGCAGAGCGCCAGGATCGTGAAATCCACGCACTGCTGGATGAATGCGCCGTAGTTCCAGTAGATCGGTTCTGCCGCTGCGGCAGCCTGCGCGGGATCGCCTCCTCCGGTCACCATGTCGCCCACGGAGTGCATGGCGTTCGACGTCACGTCGCGGACTTTCGAGATGTCGAGCCGCAGCTGCGAGAAGTCGGTGTTTCCGATCAGCGCGCCGATGGGCGGCATCAGGATGTCGTTCACGAGCGACGATACGATTTTGCCGAACGCGCCGCCGATGATCACGCCGACGGCCATGTCCATTACGTTGCCTTTGAGGGCGAACTCCTTGAATTCTTTGAGAAATGCCATATCGTTTAAGGGTTTGATGTATAATTAGTAGCAAAAATAACTGTTTTTTCCGGAAATCCAATACGACATACGATCTTCCGCATCCTGTTTTCGGGTTTATAAAATCCGCGCCTACCCGCCTTCGTGTCCGTCTTTTTTTATACCTTTGTAATTCGAACCCAAATACAAGTTATGACTCCTGCCGCCGTTACCGCCACCGTCCTGGGCTATATAGCCGTCCTTTTCGCCGTCGCATGGGCCTCGGGCCGCCGTGCCGACAACGCCGGCTTCTTCACCGGCAACCGCCGCACCCCGTGGTACATGGCGGCTTTCGCCATGATCGGCGCCGCGATGTCGGGCGTGACCTTCATTTCGGTCCCCGGTTCGGTCGCCGCCGACTCGTTTTCCTACATGCAGATGGTCGCGGGCTTCACGGTGGGGCAGCTGATTGTGGCTTTCGTCCTGATTCCCACGTTCTACCGCCTGCGGGTCGTCTCGCTCTACGAGTACCTCGATAACCGTTTCGGCGTAAAGTCACACCGCACCGGGGCGTGGTTTTTCTTCATTTCGAAGATGCTGGGCGCCGCGCTGCGCGTCTATGTGGTCTGTGCCGTGATGCAACTGCTGGTCTTTTCGCACTACGGCTTCCCGTTCTGGGGCAACGCCCTCGTCACGATGTTTTTCGTCTGGCTCTACACCCGGCAGGGCGGCGTCAAGTCGCTGATCTGGACCGATACGCTCAAGACTTTCTGTCTCGTGGCGAGCCTCGTGCTGTCGATCGTCTTCATCATGCGGGGGCTGGGTCTCTCGTTCGCCGATACGGCCCGCGAGGTTTCCGCTTCGCCCATGTCGCGCATTTTCTTCTTCGACGATCCCGCTTCGGACCGCTATTTCTGGAAAATGTTCGCCGCGGGTATCGTCCTGCTGGTGGCCATGACCGGACTCGATCAGGACATGATGCAGCGCAACTTGAGCTGCGCCACGCCGCGCGACTCGCAGAAGAACATCGTGCTGACGGCCGTGAGCCAGATTTTCGTGATCTTTCTGTTCCTCGTGCTGGGCGTGCTGCTCTATTTGTACATGGAGCGCAGCGGCATGGCCGCACCCGCCAAGAGCGATCAGGTCTTTTCGCTGGTCGCTGTCGAAGGCGGATTGCCGCTTATCGTTGGCATTCTGTTTGTTGTAGGACTTATTTCAAGTACTTATTCAGCTGCCGGGTCGGCCCTCACGGCCCTCACGACCTCTTTCACGGTGGATATGCTCGAAGGCACGAAACGCTATGGCGACGCACGCCTCACGCGCATCCGCCGCGGGGTCCACGTGGCGATGGCGCTCGGGATGGCCGGCGTGATCCTGGCCTTCGAGTACTGGGCCGACGACAGCGTCATCAATCTGGTCTACAAGGTCGCCAGCTATACCTACGGTCCGATTCTGGGCATGTTCGCCTTCGGGATGTTCACGCGCCTGAAGGTCCGTGACCGCTGGATGCCGCTGGTGGCCCTCGCGGCCCCGGCATTGAGTGCGCTGGTGCAGTGGTGGGCGCTGAAGACCTGGGATTATCAGATTGGCTTCGAACTGTTGATTTACAATGCCGCCTTTACGATGATCGGCATGCTGCTGCTTGTGAAACGCCATGAAAAATAGAGTTTTATACATTCTTATCTCACTCTTTGCTTTAGGTAATGTCTCCGCCGCGGAAATCGGTTCCGCGACGCGGCAGGAGATCGGCCGGACCCTTTCGCGCATCGTTTCGCGCGAGGTGACGAGCGGTTACCAGAAACCGGAGCCGATCACCGTGCGCGTTCAGGCCGTCAAGGCCTCGCGCAGCCGGGTGCGGATCTATGCCACGGCGGCGTTGGCCAACTATCCCTTCCGCGAGGAGAACCTGCGGGCCATGCGCGACTCGGTGCGCGCCCTGCTGCCGCATGAGTTCCGCAAGGCCGCCGTCGAACTTTACACCGACGGCCGCGAGGCCTTCGAGTTGATTCCGCTGGCCTGCCGCAACGCCACGCAGCTGCGCAAAGCGGTCGATAAGAAGAAGATCGTGCTTTTCACCAACCGCTCCGGGCGTCCGCTCGTGACGCGCCTTTCGGCTCCCGAGACCCCCGGACGGGGACTTTCGGGACGCCATATCGCCCTGTGGCAGAGCCACGGACGCTATTTCGACCAGACGGAGAACCGCTGGAAATGGCAGCGTTCGGCGCTCTGGCAGACCTGCGAGGACCTCTATACGCAAAGCTATGTCTTGCCGTACCTGGTTCCGATGCTCGAAAACGCCGGGGCATGCGTGCTGCTGCCGCGCGAACGCGACGTGCAGAAATACGAAGTGCTGGCCGACAACGACGCCGCCGGGCAGTATGCGGAGGAGGGGGCGTGGGAGAGCGGCGGCGCGGGCTTCGCGCACCTCCGGCAGGTCTATCATACGGGCGAAAATCCCTTCCGCGACGGCACGACGCGCCGTGTGCGGACCGTGACCGGCGGGGCCACGGGCCGTGCCGTGTGGCAGGCCGACATTCCCGAGCGGGGCGAATATGCGGTTTATGTGAGCTACGAATCGACGCCCGAAAGCGCCGACGACGCGCATTATACGGTCCGCCACCTCGGCGGCGAGACCTCGTTTGCCGTCAATCAGACGATGGGCGGCGGGACGTGGATTTACCTCGGGCGTTTTCCCTTCGCCGCCGGACGGCAGGAGGTCGTGACCCTTTCGAACCGTTCGCGGACGGGTGGGCGCATCGTCTCGGCCGACGCGGTGAAGATCGGCGGCGGCTACGGCAACGTGGCCCGCACGTCCTGCGACTCGCTGCGCTTGCCCGGCGCGGAGCATGCCGGGGAGACCAGCGGTTACCCGCGTTTCTGCGAGGGTGCGCGCTACTGGCTTCAGTGGGCGGGATTTCCGGAAGAGGTCTATACGCCGAAAAACAACACCGACGACTACAAGGACGACTACATGTCGCGCGCCCATTGGGTCAATGCCCTGATGGGCGGTTCGGAGCGTCTGCCCGACTCCGCGGGGCTGCGCATTCCGGTCGACATGGCGCTGGCGTTCCACTCCGACGCCGGGGTGCGCGACGGCGACGGCATCATCGGCACGCTGGGCATCTTCTTCACCCGCGAGAACAAGGGCAAATTCCAGGGCGGGGCCGACCGCTACCGTTCGCGCGACCTGACGGATCTCGTGCAGACGCAGATCGTCGAGGATATCCGCCGCACCTGCGAACCGGCCTGGAGCCGCCGCGGGATGTGGAACCGCGCCTACTACGAAGCGCGCGTGCCGGGCGTCCCGACGATGCTGCTCGAACTCTTGTCGCACCAGAATTTCGCCGACATGCGCCTGGGGCACGACCCGCGCTTCAAGTTCCTCGTGAGCCGGGCTGTTTACAAGGGTATCCTGCGTTATGTCAGTTCGCAATACGATCTGCCCTATGTGGTTCAGCCGCTGCCGGTCGAGGCTTTCGCCGCGGAATTCGCCGGCGCCGGCGAGGTCGCGCTCTCGTGGAGCCCGGCGATGGACCCGCTCGAAGCGACCGCCGCGCCGACGGGCTATGTGGTCTACACGCGTGTGGACGACGGCGGTTTCGACAACGGCCGCTATGTCGACAAACCCCGCCTGACCGTCCGGCAGGAACCGGGGCGCATGTACAGTTACCGGGTCACCGCCGTCAACGAGGGCGGCGAGAGCTTCCCGAGCGAGACGCTCGCGGCCTGCCGCGTGCCCGACGAAAAGGGCTGCGTGCTGATCGTCAACGGGTTCGACCGCGTGAGCGCCCCGCAGAGCGAACGGAACGATTCGCTGGCCGGATTCCGCATGGACCTCGACGGAGGCGTTGCCGACCGGCAGGACATCGCCTTCATCGGAGCGCAGCGCGTCTTCGACCTCGCGCAGGCCCGCTGCAACGTCGACAGCGTCGCCCTCGGGGCCTGCGCGTGCGACTGGGAGACCGACGTGATCGGCGGCAATACGTTCGACTATCCGGCCCTGCACGGGCGTTCCGTCGCGGCGGCGGGCTACTCGTTCTGCTCGGCGTCGGCCCGGGCCGTGGAGCGTGGCGAGGTGTCGCTCGAAGCCTATCCGGCCGTCGACCTGATCCTGGGCAAGCAGCGCACCACGCCGCTGGGCCGCGGTGTGTGCGAGGCGGCCTTCCGGACCTTTCCGCCGGAGTTGCAGGCCGCCCTGCGGCGTTATCTGGCCGGCGGCGGAGGGCTTTTTGCATCGGGAAGCTACGTGGCGGCCGACCTCTGGGCCGAAGGGACCCCGGAGGAGGGGCGCGCGTTCGCCCGGGAGGTGCTCCGCATCGACTCCGACGGGGGACATCCCTCGGACCGCGGACGGGTGCGGGTCATGACTTCGGACGCATCGTTTTCGCGCGGCGAATACCGCTTCAATACCGAGTACCGCCGCGACCGTTACGTCGTCGAGCGGGCCGATGCGCTGAAGCCCGCGGGTGCGGGGGCTTTCGCCGTGATGCGTTACGACGACAGCGGCCGCACGGCGGCCGTGGCCTGCGATGCCGGAGGACGGACTTTCGTCGCGGGGTTCCCCTTCGAGTCGATCCCCGACGGCGTGCAGCGCGACCGGCTGATGCGCGACGTGCTGCGGTTTTTGTTTTCCGATAAATAAAATGGAAGCAGTGGAACTGAAATTGAGAACCGAACAGCCTGCGGATTACCGCGAGACGGAGAACGTTACGCGGGAGGCGTTCTGGAACCTCTATTCGCCCGGATGTTGCGAGCACTACCTGTTGCATGTTATGCGTGACAGTCCGGCGTTTGTGCCCGAGTTGGATCTCGTGGCCGAGCGCGATGGGCGAATCGTGGGCAATGTCGTTTCCTTGCGCGCGGTTCTCCACGGTGACGACGGAACGGACTGTGAGGTGTTGAGCCTCGGGCCGATTTCGGTCCTGCCGGAGTGCCAGCGTCAGGGCATCGGCGGCCGGCTGATCTCCCGGACCCGCGAACTGGCCCGGGAACTGGGATTTCGGGCCTTGCTGCTCTGCGGCGACCCGGATTATTATTTGTATCAGGGCTTCGTTCCCGCCGAGATGCTGGGAATCCGCACGGCGGATAACATGTATGCCATGGCCCTGCACGTCTGTGAACTGTACGACGGTGCGTTGTCCGGCATTCGGGGGCGCTATGTCGAGGATTCGATTTACGACATCGACCCCTCCGCCGCCGAGGCTTTCGACCGGGAGTTTCCTGCGAAGGGGAAAGTTGTCGGAACGGAGTCGCAACGGCGTTTCGACGAGATTGTCGTCGTGCGGCGGCCTGCGGAGTGAGAAATTGGTTGTTTAACTTAAAAATAAGAAAGTCATGTCGTTGGAACAGCAGATTTCGAAAGGAATCATGGAGGCCATGAAGGCCAAGGACACGGTGCGCCTGAACGCGCTGCGCAATGCGAAGAAATACATCATCGAGGCCAAGACCGCAGGTCCGGAGATCGCCGAACTGCCCGACGCCGACGTGCTGAAGATCATCTCGAAGCTCGCCAAGCAGGGAACCGACTCGGCGGCGATCTTCTCCGAGCAAAACCGTCCCGACCTGGCGTCGGAGGAGCTGGCCCAGGTGGCCGTTTTCCAGGAGTTCCTGCCCAGGCAGCTCACCCCGGAGGAACTGACCGCCGAGGTCAAGGCCCTGATCGCCGAGGTTGGTGCCACGTCGATGAAGGAGATGGGCAAGGTGATGGGCGTGGCTTCGAAGAGGCTCGCGGGCCGCGCCGACGGCAAGGACATTTCGGCCAAGGTTAGGGAGCTGCTGGCTTAAAATGCACCTGCTGGAACACCTGCACCGCAACGTGAAGACCGTCGCCATGCCGACGGCCATGGTTGTCGGGGCGTTGCTGTGCCGTCCGATCTCGGCGCTGGAGGAGCTGTCGGGGCAGATGATCACCCCGACGCTGATCTTCCTGATGCTGTTCGTCACCTTCTGCCGCGTGAAACCCAGCCAGATGAAGACTTCGATGCTCCATGTGTGGCTGCTGCTGGTTCAGACGGTGGCCTGCATCGGGGTTTTTCTGCTGCTGCGTCCGCTGGACCTCATTCTGGCGCAGGGGGCGATGGTCTGCGTGCTGGCTCCCGTGGCGATGGCCGCGGTGGTCATCGGCGGCATGCTGGGGGCCAACGTCGCCACGATGGCTACGTACAGCCTGCTCTGCAACATGGCCGTCGCGCTGCTGGCGCCCGTGATTCTGACCTTCACGGGGACGGGGGCGTGCACCTTCGCGCAGATCCTGGCCCGCATCGCGCCGCTGCTGGTGATGCCGTTCGCCGCGGCGCAGTTCTGCCGGCTGGTCATCCCGAAGGCGGCGAAATGGGTCGGCGACCACAGCCAGATCTCGTTCTATATGTGGCTGGCGTCGCTGCTGGTCATCATCGGCCGCACGACGGCCTTCATCATCGACCTGCGCGACGCTTCGCTCGCGACGGAACTGTGGCTGGCCTTCGCCGCGCTGGCTATCTGCCTCGGGCAGTTCAAGGTGGGGCGCATGCTGGGCCGCCGTTACGGCGACGCTCCTGCGGGCGGACAGTCTCTCGGGCAGAAAAACACGGTTCTCGCGGTGTGGATGGCCCAGTCGTTCCTCGACCCGATCTCCTCGATCGCCCCCACGGCGTACATCGTCTGGCAGAACTTCGTTAACTCGTATCAGATATGGAGAAAGGACCGCGGGAAATGAACCGGGCGGGTAGGACGGTCTATCCGATCCTGCTGATGGTTTGCGCCACCCATCTGCTCAATGACATGATGCAGTCCGTCATTCCGGCGGTCTATCCGCTCCTTAAGGAGAAATTTGGCTTCACGTTTGCCCAGATCGGCCTCATCACACTGGTTTTCCAACTAACCTCGTCGCTTCTGCAACCTGTCGCCGGGCGGCTGGCCGACCTCCATCCGCGGCCCTATTCGCTGGCCGCGGGGATGTGTTTCACGCTGTGCGGACTGCTTGCGCTCGCCGCCGCTCCCGGCTTCGCCCTGATTTTGGTGTCGGTCGGACTGATCGGCTGCGGTTCGTCGGTCTTCCATCCCGAATCCTCGCGCGTGGCCCAGCTCGCCTCGGGAGGTCGCAAAGGGCTGGCGCAGTCGATCTTTCAGGTCGGCGGCAATGCCGGAAGCGCCATGGGGCCCCTGCTGGCCGCGCTGATCGTGATTCCGTTCGGGCAGGCTTCGATCGGTTGGTTCGCACTGGCCGCGCTGCTGGCCATCTTCATCCTCGTAAAGATCGGGAACTGGTACAAACGGCAACTGGCTTTGGCAGCCCGCAGGCCCGCCGTTGCGGCGGATACCACGGGGCCCGGACTCTCGAAACGTAAAATTCGGAATGCGCTCATTATCCTGGGCGTGCTGGTCTTCTCGAAGTATTTCTACATCGCCTCGATGACCAACTATTTCACCTTTTTCCTGATGGATAAATTCTCGATGTCGGTGCAGGGAGCGCAGTATGCGCTTTTCGCTTTCCTCGCGGCTTCGGCGGCGGGGACCTTCATCGGCGGGCCGGTCGGCGACCGCATCGGACGTAAATACGTGATATGGGGCTCGATCCTCGGTGCGGCGCCCTTTACGCTGATGCTTCCCTATGCCGGCCTGACCGGGACCATCGTGCTGGCCGTCATCATCGGACTGGTCATCTCGTCGGCCTTCTCGGCCATTCTGGTCTATGCCACCGACCTGATGCCCGGCAAGGTCGGCATGATCGCCGGGGTCTTCTTCGGGCTGATGTTCGGACTGGGCGGCCTCGGCTCGGCCTTCTTCGGGTGGCTGGCCGACCGGACGAGCATCGAATTTATTTTCCGGGTCAGCACCCTGCTGCCCCTGCTGGGCATCATCACGGGCTTTTTACCCAACATAGAATTGAAAAAGAGATGAAAAATAAGATATATCCCCGCGAGGGGGACCGGCAGACGGTCTATCTGAAAGAGGTCGTCAGCGACCCGAATATCGAGGTGGGGGAGTGGACGATCTACAACGATTTCGCGGCCGACCCCGTCGATTTCGAACGCAACAACGTGCTGTATCACTATCCGGTGAACGGCGACCGGCTGGTCATCGGGAAATTCTGCTCGCTGGCCTGCGGCGCGCGGTTCCTCTTCAACAGCGCCAACCATACGCTCAAATCGCTGTCCACCTATCCGTTCCCGATTTTCTGGGGCGAGGAGTGGGGCATCGACAAGTCGGAGGTGGCTTCGGCGTGGGACAACCGGGGCGACATCGTTGTCGGCAATGACGTGTGGATCGGTTACGAAGCGGTCGTGATGGCGGGCGTTACGATCGGTGACGGGGCGATCGTCGCCTCACGGGCCGTTGTGACGCGCGATGTGCCGCCCTATGCCATCGTCGGAGGCGTTCCGGCCAAGGTCATCAAATACCGCTTCGATCCGGCGACGGTCGAAAGCCTGCTTGCGATAAAATGGTGGGAGTGGCCTGCGGAGACGATCCGCCGGGCTTTGCCCCTGATCCGCGGCGGGAAGGCCGAAGAGCTGGCGCTATTTGCGGAAAATGAAATAGACGGCTAAAACCAGGCAGAGGAATCCCGCGAGGTGGTTCCAGCGCAGGGTGTCGGATTTCATAAAGACCAGCGCGAAGACGGTGAAGACCGAGAGCGATACGACCTCCTGAATCACCTTGAGTTCCCAGATCGAGAACGGACCTCCGAATTCGGCGCTGCCGATGCGGTTGGCGGGGACCTGGAAGCAGTATTCGAACAGCGCGATGCCCCAGCTCAACAGAACGATGGCCGTCAGCCCGAAGCGTTCGAGCCGTGATTTGAAGGCGATATGCCCGTACCATGCCAGCGTCATAAAGGCGTTGGAGACGACGAGCAGCAGAACGGTGGCGAGACCCCGGAACATAGAATACAGATTTTTAAACCGCGCAAAAGTAGCAAATTATTCGATATGATCTCCTCCCGGCAGCGAAAATACGCATTGGTGACCGGCGCTTCGTCGGGAATCGGCCGCGAATATGCCGCGCAGCTGGCGGCAAAAGGGTATGATTTGGTAATGGCGGGCAACCGCGACGAGGAGAATCGCGCCGCGGCCCGGGAAATTGCGGCGCGTTACGGCGTGCGCACGCTGCCGCTCTGCATGGACCTTTCGGAACCGGATGCCGCCGTGAAACTCCATGCCGAAACCTCGGCGCGCGGCATCGAAATCGGGGTGCTCGTCTGCAATGCGGGCGTCCTGCTGTTCGGTCCGCTGGCCGCAGCCCCGCCCGAACGCATCGGCCGCATCGTCACGCTCCATTGCACGACGCCCGCGCTGCTGTGCCGTCTCTACGGGGAGGAGATGCGGCGACGGGGCGAGGGGTATATCCTCGTGATGTCGTCGGCGACGGCGTGGATGCCTTATCCGACGATTGCGGCCTATGCCGCGACGAAAAGTTTCCTGCGCACCTTCGCCCGGTCGCTGAATTTCGAGTTCCGCAAATACGGCGTCCGCGTGACGGGTGTTTTCCCGGGGGCGGTCGATACGCCGCTGTACGATCTGGACGCCGCCTGCCGCCGCCGGCTGCTTCGCTGGGGCGTCATGTCTGCGCCGCAGGAGGTGGCGCAACATGGCCTCCGGGCCTTGTTCCGGGGCCGTAGCAGCTGCATTCCGGGTGTTTTCACGAAAATCTGCGTCTGTGTCTGCCGGCTGGTTCCGGCGTGGCTGATGCGGTGCGTGCTGCGTATTCCCGCCGTCGCCCGGCTGTTTTAGGCCAGCAGGGCGCCGATGTCGTCGATGTCGGCGAATGAGTCGATGATCCGGTCGGCCTGCGGTTCGCGCTCCAGCTCTTCGCGCGGCAGAGTGGTCGTGAGGGCCACGATCCGGCCTGCGCCGGCCCGCCTCGCTGCTTCGAATCCCGCTCGCGCATCCTCGAAGATCACGCAGTCGGCGGGCGAAACGCCCAGCGCCGCAGCCGCCGTGAGGTAGATCTCCGGGTCGGGTTTGCAGCGCGACACCATGTCGCCCGAGATCGCCGCATCGAAATAAGGCCGGATCGCACAGCTGTCGAGCACGAAATCTACGTTGGCCTTGCATCCCGACGAACCCACGGCGCACGGAATCCCCGCCGCACGGAGCCGTTCGAGCAACTCCTTCAGCCCTTCCACCGGGCGGATGTCCGGGGCGTATATTTCGCGGTAGATGGCTTCCTTCTCGTCGGCCAGCGCCGCGAGGCCCTTTTCGCGGATCACCTCCTCGGGCATCACCAGCCGCATGATGTCGTCGTTGCCCATGCCGAACCCGTTGGCGAGTTTCTCTCTCCAGTCGGTGACGCCGTAGCGGGCGCAAAAGATTTCGAAGGCCCGGATGTGTATCGGGGAGTTGGCGACCAGCGTGCCGTCCATGTCGAATATAGCTGCTTTCTTCATCGTCGGTTTCGTTTTCAGGGCCTAAAGATAGGCAAAATCCCCGACACGCACGGCTTGCGCCGGTCAGAATTTGAGTTGCAGGCTTAAATTGACGGCGAAGTTCTGAATCTCCTGTCCGGGTTTGGGACCTCGGTGTGTGAGCCGCCAGATGCAGTCCACGCGGAAGAGCCTGAAGATGTTCTCCACGCCGAATCCGGCCTCGACATAGGGGTCCGACACCGAGGTCATGCCCGCGGGGAAGAGAAGGTCGGCCTGCGTTCCGGCCGTCGACCCGTTGTTTTCGCGCGAAAGCGTGCCCCACACGCCCTTGCAGACCAGCACCTCGCGCCATTTCAGCTTTTTGATCAGCGGCAGGCGGCCCAGCAGCACGCCGTTGAAGTGGTGCTCCCAGAACCACGACACCCATGCGTCGGAGGCGAACTCGTAGAAATTCATGCACGAGAAGGCGTAGGGATCGTAGAAATAGGTGCCGTTGCCCTCGTGGAGTTTGAGCAGCTGGTAGGGGACCTTGCCGAAGATGCGCCCGCCCTGCACCGTGATGTCCGAATACCCCACGGGCGGCAGTTCCGGACGGTAGCGGATGCCGCCTTCGAGGCGGTAGTATTCGTAGCTGCCGTGCAGCGCGTCGGGAATCCCCGCCGAGAATCCGAGCGTCAGGATGGGGTAGACCGAACCCATCGACTGCTTGTCGAAGGGCATGCGGTAGACCGTTTCGTTTTTCGAGAGCCGCAGGCCGACGTGCACCGCGGCGTCGGAAACCGAGTTGACGGGCACACCGTCGGGCCGCAGCATCGGCACGTAACGGTTGGCGAAGATGCGCTGCATGCGCGCGCCGGCGAAGGTGCTCACGCCGTGACACCACTCGTGTTCGTAGACCGCTTCGCCGCGGTTGACCATCGAGAGCCGCTGGTCGCCGCGCGAGAGTATCGACGAGAGGATGTTGCTCTCGGTCAGCGCGTTCTGCCCGGCGCCGAGCTGCATCACGTCGTGCCGTGCCGTGAGGGTCAGTTTGCGCGTGAGGTGGCGGTTGAAGGCCACCTCGACGCTGCCGCCGCCCTTCACGTCCTCGTCGCGCGTGCCGTAGGCCACGTAGCCCCCGACGCGCACCGTGCGGCTCACTTCGGTCGTCGTGCGCCCGCCCAGCTGCATGCGGAAGCCTTCCAGCTTGTTGAAGCTGGCCAGTTTGTAGTAGGGACCGATGCCGATGTATTTCGTATTCCAGTAGCCGACGATCACCGTGTTGATGAGGGTGTAGATGTTGCGGTACAGCGGCACGTGCTGCACCGAGTCGACCATTGCGTAGATGCCTTTCTCCTTTTCGCTCAAACTGTAAGGGCGCACCTGCTCCCAGAACTCCTCCCGGCGGTGCCCGGGTTCCTCGTTGCGCACCACGACGTTGTTGTCCATGCGCAGCACCTCGTCGGGGATCGGCTCGCCGATGCGCACGTCGCTGTAAGCCACCTCGCGCGTGCCGATGAACGAGGTGAGTTTCGACGAATCGGCCGTCGAGACGGAGAATTCCGCCGACACGCGGTCGCGGACGCGAAACCAGCGGCCCTTGTCCGCCGGACGGTTCTCGTTGTCGAGCATCAGGTGCCTGATCCAGTTGACGTTCACGCCCTTGGGTATGCGCGCCGAGGCCGACTGGAGGGCGTAGGACGCCGAGTCGATGTTGACCTCTCCGTCGAGCACCGGGGTGGTGAGGCGCTTGGGGTGGAAGCGGATTTTGTAGACCTTGCGCCCCTCGGTCACCATGCTGTCCACCAGGAAATAGTTGTAGAACGCGCGTCCCCCGTCGGAGAGCGGGCTGGCGAAGCGCACGTTGAAGATGTCGATGAAGTTGTCGTAGAAATTCACGTCGCCGTGCATGCCTCCCGTGAACTGGGCCGCGGCGAAGTTGTCCTCGACGCCCGAGATGCGGCTGGCGCGGATCACCTCGCGCTTGAATGCCGGACGGCTGCTGCGGTAGAGGTCGGCCGTGGACTCGGAGATCATCGCCGGGAGATAGGCCTGGCCCGTGAGCGCCGAGGTGTCGACGTAATCGAAGACGAACCCGAAGTTGCGCTGGAGACGGCGGCTCCGGAACTGCGGCCTGATGTTCGTGAGGTCCAGCTCCATCTTGGTGTAGGTGCGGCAGCTGTACGTGTCGTACCGCTCGGGGTCGTTCAGCGGCTTGTTGCGGATCACGCCGTCGAGAATGGGGTAGGCGGGGTTTTCGCCGGGGGTGATGACCACCTGCCCGATGCCGAACTCCACGGCTTCGAGGGCGAAATCCACGTGGTTGAAGGTTCCGGGCGTCAGCGGCAGGGTCCGTGTGGCGTAACCGACCATCGAGGCCTGCACGCGGCTCACGGTGTCGCGGGTTTCGAGGGCGTAGATTCCCTGCTCGTCGGTGGTGATTCCCGTCGTGGTTCCGGGGAATACGACGCTGACGAATTGCAGGGGCTTTCCGTCCGCGGCGTCGGTCACCTGCCCGCGCACGCGCGTGGTCTGCGCCGAAGCGCCTGCGGCCCAGAGAAGTCCTGCCAGAAATATGAGTGTCCGTTGCGCCATGATCGGGCAAATGTAGCAAAAATGCACACATTCGGGTAATTTAAACTACCTTTGCGGCAGATAAGAAGATAAAGGGAACAATATGGCACATCCCAAAGTCGAAAAGACGAATGCCGCGCGGCTGCTCGACCGCGCGAAGATCGCATACGAACTGGTTCCGTACCGGGTGGACGAAGAGCACCTCGCCGCGACGCACGTCGCCGAACAGCTGGGCGAGGATATAGCGACCGTTTTCAAGACCCTCGTTCTGAAGGGCGACCGCACGGGCTATTTCGTCTGCGTCGTGCCCGGCGACCACGAAGTGGACCTGAAAGCCGCGGCGAAGATCTCCGCCAACAAGAAGGCCGATCTGATTCCGATGAAGGAGCTGCTGCCCGTGACGGGCTACATCCGCGGGGGCTGTTCGCCGATCGGCATGAAAAAGGCCTTTCCGACCTACATCCACGCCACGGCTGCCGGTCTGCCTTTCATCTATGTCAGTGCGGGTGTGCGGGGGCTGCAACTCAAGGTCGCCCCTTCGGACCTGGCGGCCTGCGTCCGGGCGACGTTCGCCGAGATCAGCCGCAAAGGATAATTATAACATGCCCCTTTTGGTGTCAAACGGTGCCCGGAACCATCCGCATGCCGCTTTCGCGGGACCGTTGCCCGGCTGCGCCAAAGCGGGCGTCTGACGCGGGTCTGCACGCAACCCGGCCCGTTTCTTAACGCTCCGCCTTCGCGCCGTTCTTTATCCGCTGCAAGCGAAGGCGCAGAACCCTCTCCTGCTGCCTGCTACCGCCCGGTATACATTTCCTGATAGTACCGCTCGTATTCCCCCGAGGTGATGTCGTCCATCCACTCCTGGTTGGCGAGGTACCACCGCACGGTCTTCTCGATGCCCTCCTCGAATTGCAGCGAAGGTTCCCAGCCCAGCTCCTCCTTGAGTTTGCGCGAGTCGATGGCGTAGCGCAGGTCGTGCCCGGCCCGGTCGGTGACGTAGGTGATCAGCTTCTCCGAAGCCCCTTCGGGCCGTCCCAGCAGGCGGTCCACCGTCCGGATGATCACCCGGATCAGGTCGATGTTCCGCCACTCGTTGAAACCGCCGATGTTGTACGTCTCGCCGTCGCGTCCCCGGTGGAATATCGTGTCGATGGCCCGGGCGTGGTCCTCGACGTAGAGCCAGTCGCGGACGTTTTCGCCCCGGCCGTAGACCGGAAGCGGCTTTTCGTGGCGGATGTTGTTGATGAACAGCGGTATGAGCTTCTCGGGAAACTGATAAGGCCCGTAGTTGTTCGAACAGTTCGTCACCACGGCCGGGAATCCGTACGTGTCGTGGAACGCCCGTACGAAATGGTCCGACGAGGCTTTCGACGCCGAGTAGGGCGAGTGGGGGTCGTAGCGGGTCTGCTCGGTGAAGAGCGTCCCGTCGAACGGCAGCGCCCCGTAGACCTCGTCGGTCGAGATGTGGTGGAAGCGTCTGCCTTCCCATGCGCCGTTCCAATGCTCCCGTGCGGCCTGCAACAGCGTCAGCGTCCCCATCACGTTGGTCCGCGCGAAAGTGAACGGATCGCGGATCGAGCGGTCGACGTGGCTTTCGGCCGCGAGATGGATCACCCCGTCTATGTCGTACTCCGCGAAGAGGCTGCGCATGGCGTCGTAGTCGCAGATGTCGCCTTTGACGAACGTGTAGTTCGGACGGTTCTCGACGTCCCGCAGGTTCGCGAGGTTGCCGGCGTAGGTCAGGCGGTCGAGGTTTACGATCCGATAGTCGGGGTATTTCCCGACGAACAGCCGCACGACGTGCGAGCCGATGAATCCGGCGCCGCCGGTGATCAGGATATTGCGTTTCATCGCAGCATGTTTTTCAGACAGTAGAGCATCGACTCCCGCCAGTGGGGGATTTCCAGCCCGAACGTCTCTTTGATTTTGCTTTTGTCCAGCACCGAGTAGGCCGGGCGGGCGGCCTTGGTCGGGAATTCCGCCGTGCGGCAGGGGCGGATGCGGCATTTGTCGTGCCCGGCGGCGGCGGCGATCTCCGCGGCGAAGTCGTACCACGACGCCACGCCCTCGTTCGAGAAGTGGTAGAGGCCCTCGTTCCCGGCGAAATAGCCGCCTTCGACGATCGAGAAGATCGTCATGGCCAGGTCCCCGGCGTAGGTCGGGGTCCCCGCCTGATCGAAGACCACGTTCAGACGCTCCTTTTCGGCCGTCAGCCGGAGCATCGTTTTCAGGAAGTTGTTCCCGTATTCGGAATAGAGCCACGCCGTGCGGAAGGTCAGGTATTTGCACCCCGACTCCGCGACGGCCCGCTCCCCGGCGAGTTTCGTGCGCCCGTAGACGCCCAGCGGTGCGGTCGGGGCGTCTTCCGTGTAGGGCAGGTGTGCCGTGCCGTCGAAGACGTAGTCCGTCGAGACGTGGATCAGCGTCGCGCCGTTCGCCTCCGCGGCCCGGGCGAGGTTCTCCGCCGCCCCGCGGTTCAGCCGGTCGGCCGCCTCCTCGTCCTCCTCGGCGCGCTCCACGTTGGTGTAGGCCGCGCAGTTCACGATCACTTCGGCGCGGGTCTGCGCCACGGCCTGCCGGACGGCCCCGGCGTCGGTGACGTCGAGTTCCGCCACGTCGGTAAAGGTGTAGTTGTTGGGCGATACGGCGCTCAGCCGCTGCATTTCACGGCCCAGCTGGCCGTTGGCGCCTGTTACGAGTATGTTCATGGTCTGTCGTATTCGAAAAGTTCCGGTGCGTCGGCCAGCTTCGGGTGCCGGCGGTCTTTCTCCGAGAGGAGTATTTCGCCGGCCGGAAGCCGCCAGTCGATCGCGAGCGCGGGGTCGTCCCACGCAATGCCGCCCTCGCTGCCGGGGGCGTAGTAGTTGTCGCATTTGTATTGGAAGACGGCCTCGTCGCTCAACACGGCGAATCCGTGGGCGAATCCGCGGGGGATGAACAGCTGCCGCTTGTTCTCTCCGTCGAGCAGCGCGGCGACGTGCCGTCCGAAGGTCGGCGATCCGCGGCGGATGTCCACCGCCACGTCGAGCACGCGGCCCCTGACCACGCTCACCAGTTTCGCCTGGGCGTATTCCCCCTTCTGGAAATGCAGTCCCCTGACCACTCCGTAGCGCGACTTCGACTCGTTGTCCTGCACGAACCGCACCGGCCCGACCAGTTCGTCGAACCGCCGCTGCGAGAAACGCTCCATAAAATAACCCCTTGCGTCCCCGAACACCTCCGGTTCGAGAAGCACCACGCCGGGGATCTCCGTTTTTATCGCTTTCATCGTTTCGATTCTTCGATTACCTTCAACAGATACCGTCCGTACTGGTTCTTGAGCATTTGCCCGGCCAGTGCGCGCATCTTCTCCTCCGTGATCCAGCCGTTGCGGTAGGCGATGCCTTCGAGGCAGGCGATTTTCAGTCCCTGCCGCTTCTCGATCACCTCCACGAAGATCGAGGCTTCGGCCAGCGAGTCGTGCGTGCCCGTGTCGAGCCATGCGAATCCCCGCTGGAGGGTCTGCACTTTCAACGCTCCGCCGGCGAGGAACGCCTGGTTCACCGAGGTGATCTCCAGTTCGCCGCGCGCCGAGGGACGGATGGATTTGGCCACCTCCACGACCTTGTTGGGGTAGAAGTACAGCCCCACCACGGCGTAGTTCGACTTCGGATGCGCAGGCTTCTCCTCGATCGAGAGGCAGTTGCCCGCGGCGTCGAACTCCGCGACGCCGTACCGCTCGGGGTCCTCGACCCGGTAGCCGAAGATCGTCGCCTTGCCCGCTTCCTCCGCGCTGCGCACGGCCTCCCGGAGCATGCCCGTGAAGCCCGCTCCGTGGAAGATATTGTCGCCCAGCACCAGACAGACCGAATCGCCGCCGATGAACTCCTCGCCGATCAGAAACGCCTGCGCCAGCCCGTCGGGCGAGGGCTGTTCGGCGTACTCGATGCTTACGCCGTAGTCCGAGCCGTCGCCCAGCAGCCGCCGGAATCCCGGGAGGTCGGCCGGCGTCGAGATCACGAGTATCTCGCGGATGCCGGCCAGCATCAACGCCGAAATCGGATAATAAATCATGGGCTTGTCATAAATGGGCAGCAGTTGCTTGCTCACACCTTTCGTGATGGGATACAAGCGCGTGCCCGAGCCTCCGGCTAATACGATACCTTTCATTTTCTTGCGTCGTTGACGTCGCCCGCGGGCCTTTTCTCCGGGTCTTCGGGCGGATAATTTCGATCGAAGGTACGGTTTTTTTGCGAAAATCCGATCTCCGTGCCTGTTTTTTTGCAAAGTATCGCTATCTTTACCGGGACTAATTCAAACCATGGACAGTATGATTCTCGACGATAAACTTCTGGACGAAGTGACCGCCCGGGCGAAGACGAGCGAACGCCTGCGGATGAATTTCAACCTTCACGACTCGCTCGACGCCAAGGCCCAGCGTCTGCTCAACGCCCTGGAGCCGGGCACGGCGCTGCCCGTGCACCGCCATCCCCACACGGACGAAACCTATGTCATCCTGCGCGGCCGCTTCGACGTGATTTTCTGCGACGAGCACGGCCGCCAGACGCAGCGTTTCGCGCTCGACCCGCTGAAAGGCGTCTACGGCATCCACGTCCCCAAAGGGCAGTGGCACACGCTGGAGGTTCTCGAAAGCGGCACGGTGCTGTTCGAGGTCAAGGACGGTCCCTATGCGCCGTTGGCGCCGGAGGACATGGTGCGATGACGCGGGCCGCCGAACGACTGTTCGCCCTCGTGCGGGCGACGCTGCGCAACCGTATGGACGACGCATCGCTGTTCGAGGGGACCGACGCGGCGCAGTGGCGTGAAATCTACGACCTCTCCTCGGTGCAGGGCGTGCTGGCCCAGGCGTGGGACGGGATGCAGCTCCTGCCCGAAGCGATGCGGCCGCCCAGGGCGCTGCGCCTGCAATGGGCCGTCAACGTCGAACGGATCGAAAAGGTCTACCGCCGGCAGGAGCGGGCCATCGCCCGCCTCGCGGCGTTCTACCGCGAGCATGCGATCCCGATGATGCTGCTCAAGGGCTACGGCTTGAGCCTTTTCTATCCCGTTCCGGAACACCGTCCCTGCGGGGACATCGACATCTGGCTTTTCGGGCGTCAGCCCGAGGCCGACAAGCTGGTCGCCCGGGAGTGGGGCGTTCCGGTCGACGTGCACAAGGAGCACCACACGACGTTCGACGTCGACGGCATCATGGTCGAGAACCATTACGACTTTGTCAATAAGGAGACGCACGCCTCCAACGCGCGTCTCGAACGGCTGTTCAAGCAGTATGCCGCGCAGCCCGGCGAGTCGGTCGCCGTTGCGGGCGTAGCCGTCTACCTGCCTTCGGAGCAGCTCAACGCCCTGTTCCTGCTGCGCCATGCCGCCGTGCATTTCGCGGCGATCAACATCGGCCTGCGGCATGTTCTGGACTGGTGCGTCTTCGTCGCGCACTGCCACGACCGGATCGACTGGCCGGCTCTGTACGCTGTGGCCCGGGAGACCCGGATGGTCGGGTTCCTGAACTGCCTCAACGCCCTCTGCGTCGACTGCCTGGGGCTGGAGGCCCCGTCGCTCCCGGATTTCGAACGCGACGCCGAACTCGAAAAGCGGGTGCTGGACGAAATCCTCTCCCCGGCGTTCTCCGGCGAGCAGCCCGAAGGGTTGCTGCGCGTGGTCCGGTTCAAGATCCGCCGCTGGTGGGCGAACCGCTGGAAACACCGGCTGGTCTTCGACGAGGGTCTTGCCGGCGCCTTCGTGCGTTCAGTCTGGGCGCACCTGAAACGTCCGCAGTCGATCGCCGGGTAACCGTCTTGTCGGGGACCAATCCAGGATTTGGTTGTACCGGTGAATTTTGCCGTCGGCCTCCGGAACGCTGTGTTCGAAAGCCGTGTCCGTTTCCCAGCCTTGCATCTTGTCCTTTTCCGAAAGGAGTTTTACAATGCCAGAATCGTATCCTCCGGGAGCCGGAAATCCGCCCTGCAAATTTTTTAAAACGAGCGTATGGTATAACGAGGAGGTTGTGTTGCAGCCGGTTTGCTGATTGCCGGTGATGAGTCTGCGCCGGGTCAGCAACCGCCGGATTTGACCGAGTCCGTGATTTTGCCATTCGGAGACCGCTTTTTGTATCTCGTCGGAAGTGAATTTCCAATGGCACTTATGCGGGGCGGTGAAAGAGCATTGTTGATTCCGCATTTGTCGTTCCCAATAATTCCGGCTTTTGCCGTCACCCCATTTTTTGGTTGCCAGGCTCAAAGCCTGGTGCGAGTAGATTTTTGTATCACGGATTGATTTCGTTCGTTCCGATAGAATGTCCGATCGCCACAAATAAGCGTATTTCCGACAGTATTCCTCCGAATCCTGCTTCGTGTAATTGAATGAATAGAGGTTGGCTTTCAGTTTTTCGCCTTCGTCCAAATGCAGCGAAAACGCCTTTTGATTTCCAGGTCGGTCGAATGGTTGCAGTCCGATGGCTTTTAGCTTCGAGGTGAATAGGTTTTCCAATTTCTTCGGAGAGTAATCCGTATAGGAGAATACGTTTATCGCGTAAAGGTAACCGATGTATTCCCGTTCTTGGCTTTTGGCGGTATAACGGTCGTTTCGCGGGTCGTAATCGCACATGGCGAAAAACAGGGCTATGTCCGGATCGACCGTCAGGTCCAAAATGTCGGTTTGCAGCCCGTAGTGTTGCGCAAGACCGAGATAATCGATACTGAATTTTTGCTGCCTGAAGTACTGAACGGCGGGCAGTTTTTCGGCCATAAGTTGGAATTCGGCGCATTTGAGCCGCTGTTCGAAGATTTCACCGGGCGTTTTTCGCCTGCGATACAATGTAGGCGCACAGTCTTTGTAAAAAGCATTCTGGCCCCGAAAAAGAAAGGCGTAGTCAGAGGCTGTGGGCAGCAATATGTATGAATTGCCGGAGGCCTGAATGATTTCGAATTTATCCGTCGGCGGTGCGAACGGCCCGGTTTCGAATTCCGATGACCGGGCATGCAGATAACGGTGCATATCCTGCTTTAGCCGACCGATCGTGTCGTAATGCTGTTGAGGGGGTATCGAACACCAGGGTATTCGAATCAAGTCGTCGGAGATCATCGGACAATAATTGAATGCAAACGAAAAAAGGAAGGCCTCGACCTTCCTTTCTCTGGTGATCCCGCTGGGGCTCGAACCCAGGACCCCAACATTAAAAGTGTTGTGCTCTACCAGCTGAGCTACGGAATCTCCGTGTGCCAAAATGGGAATCGTTTCCGTTTTGGTGGTGCAAATGTACGGATTTATTTTTAAAATCCAATACCCGGCCTGCAAATTTTGCGCAAAAGTGTGTTTTTTGCCTTTCCGGCTGCCGGCTGCCGCCTGCAGGCGATAGGCGTCCGGGCATCTTCCGGCGGTTTCGGCCGGCCGGGATCGTGAAATTTGGCGCGCGGATTTTGTTTTGCCGAAATAAAAGGATATTTTTGTAGGCGTTAAGATGAAATCTAACTTTTAAAACCGAATAATTCTATGTGTAAAGCGCTGATAATCGGAGCCGGCGGCGTCGGAACGGTGGTGACGCAGAAAATCGCGGCCAATCCCGTCTTCACGGACGTGATGCTGGCCAGCCGTACCAAATCCAAATGCGACGCCGTTGCGGCCGCCATCGGCGGCAACCGCGTGAAGACCGCCGAGGTCGACGCCGACAGCGTGCCGCAGCTGTGCGAACTGTTCCGCGCGTTCAAACCCGACATCGTGGTCAACGTGGCGCTTCCGTACCAGGATCTCACGATCATGGACGCCTGCCTGGAATGCGGCGTCAATTACCTCGATACGGCCAACTACGAGCCACGGGACGAAGCGCATTTCGAATATTCGT
>ERZ836939.771-NODE-771-length-41485-cov-11.960994_pt1 | contig 41485 bp, 38 predicted proteins | sample MGYA00519912_ERZ836939 | MGnify/ENA primary metagenome ERZ836939 (study PRJEB31850, sample SAMEA3708810) | human gut metagenome | biome: human gut; feature: human-associated habitat; material: faeces | place: China | collected 2014 ...
TTGCAAAAAGTTTCTTGGCTTTCATCCCATGGTTAAAACCGTGGGCTTTCCCGCCCGACTTTTGTAAATAAAGCTGTTCTCCCCTTCATGCGTCATCAGGGTAATGGTCATATTATTAATATCAGCTCAGTAGCTGCTGTAGCCCATATTCCGTTCCAGACCTTCTACTCGGCAAGCAAGGCCGCTATTTCTTCTTACTCTTACGCTTTAGAAAATGAAGTTAAACCATATGGCATCCATGTTACCATCGTAGAGTTAGGTGACATCTGCACAGGATTTACACAGATGCGTCAGAAAAGTATTCTCGGTGATGATGAGTATGGTGGACGCATCTCTCGGAGTGTCAGTCAGATGGAGCATGATGAGCAAAACGGTATGAACCCAGAAGTCATTGGAAAATACATTGCGAATATTGTGAAGAAAAAGAAACCAGCAATTGTTTACGTTGCCAGCGCAAAATATAAATTCTTAAGTCTTTTGTGCAAGATTCTTCCAGCGGCAGTGCGAGAAAAAATCGTAGAAAAAGTATATGGGTAAAGCTTTACTCATGCAACTCCAGCGGCAGTCCATCCGTGTCATGGAAGAAAGTCATCTTCTTGCCAGTGTAATCATCCACACGGATTGGCTCACATTCAATCCCGACCTCTGCCAGCTCATTCACTGTCTGCTCCACACTCTCTACACAGAAAGCAAGATGACGCAGACCACAGGCTTCCGGGCGATTCACACGCTTCGGAGGATTTTCCTCAGCGAAAATCTCCAGCTCTGTGTGTTCATTGACACGCAGATCCAGCTTCCAGTCCTTGCGCTCCGGGCGGTAGTTTTCCCTGATGACAGAGAAGCCCAGCTTGTTCACATAAAAATCCTTAGCTGCTTCGTAATCATATACGATGATTGCAATGTGGTGTATTTTAGATAAGTTCATTTTTTCTTCACCCCGTTTCTTTTATTTTGCCTTTTTTATTTTCGTTATAAACTATATATCAACCTTCAAAATATACCGTGTGAACTCCTGAAGTTCAGTTTGTCCACACGGATTTTATTTTTTCTTGGGTTCCTTGTTTATTTTAGCTTTTCCAGGATCTCATCCGCACTCATCCCGCTGGCTAATAATCTCTTAACCACACTCTCGGCTTCAGCCTTCTTTGCTTCTTCAGCTGCCTGAGCATCTGCCTTTGCCTTCTTCGCTTCCAAGGATGCCACTTCTTTTTCGGCCTTCTTCAGAGCAGTCTTCTTCTCTTTCAGATCAGCCTTCAAAGTGTTAATGTTGGCGGTGATGGATGCAATCTCAGCTGTGAGTGCATCCTTTGCGGACTGCTTTTCTGCAAGCTGCGTTGCAAAATCAGCAGTCACAGTTTTGGGCTTATTCTTGCTACCTTTGGTTCTAGGCATAGGACACAAACCTCTTTCCAAAATTATAATCGTTTAAATCAAGTATTGTGTAGGTATGAGAACAACATAGAAGTCTCTTTTTCTAGTATATCACAAAACTATATTCTTTTACAGACGCTTTCTTGCCTTCATCACTACACAGTACAATAACCCGCCTAGCACTCCGCCGACTGTGTTATAGAAGATGTCTGATAGCTGAAACGTACCCAAGCGAAGCAATAATTGTAGCATCTCTATGCTTATCGAAAAGATAAATGCTATCTTCCCGCTATAACACAGTATCTTCTTCCAGCCTTTTCCAATCTTTTCTCCGAACGTCCACATCACTACTGCTGAAAACGGTACCATCATGATTACGTTCTCAATGCACTCGGTGGTTAGCTTCTGTTCGCTATTCACAGTCTCCCAGATGCCCCAGCCACCCATGACATCGGACAAAGGATTTAGCCATAGATTACGGTTTAGTAACGTCCTAAACAAAATCATTGATGTCACAAAGGCCAGTAAGAACAACTTCCGAAAGAACACACTCCCCTTGAATTTTTGATACCAGGTCACTATGGCATTCTTCCAGCCTTTGCCGGCTTCTTGAGTCTCATACGCATACAGATAGAAAAACATTGCAAGGAAAGAAAGAAGTAGTGAGAAACCAAACGGCTCGTACAAAGCAGTCAGGATGTTTGTGAGGATCTTTCCTAGTAAATCAATCGTTTCTTTCATCATTGTTTAGAGATCACTGAACAGGTCAGTCTTGTACACGCCTTTTTCTAACATTTTCTTGAAACTGCCCTTTACTGCTGCGACATCTTCATGGTAGGTCATGCCGTACCAGGTGTCGTTGGTCTTCAGAACCTTCGCGGATATCCTGCCTTCATTCAGCAGTTCACCGATGAATATAGGAATCAAATACTCTGCCTTCAGCGGATTGCCTGGAACTTCTTTCTCAAAGAACTCCTTAAAGCCTTCCTCCAGCACTTCCAGGAAGTCAGGTGTCAGTCCCCACATATTCATGGAAACCAGAGAATTCGTGTCAATGACCACACCGTCTGCCTCTGCGCCATTCGCAGTTTTTACGATGTTCTTGGTCTCTACAACCTCAGTCAAGTTTCCATCTTCGTCCATCTTGCAGATACCACGGGTCACACCGCCGTTGTCGGACAGCGTGTTCTTCAGCACAAAGCCTGCCATGCAAGACTTTCCACCATTTACCAAGTAGTCATGGACCGCCTTGAAGCCTTCTTTGCCATAATAATCATCTGCGTTTATCACAATAAACGGAGTGTCGATCATGCTCTTCGCAGCGAGCACTGCCTGACCAGTTCCCCACGGTTTCGTGCGACCTTCCGGCAAGTTGCCCGGAATATCGTTTATGTCCTGAAAAGCATAATCAACGGTCACGTTATGAGCTTTGCAAATAGCCGCAATTCGGTCACCAATGACTTCTTTAAATTCCTTCTCGATATCCTTGCGGATAATAAATACCACATGGTTGAATCCAGCCTCAATTGCATCATGAATTGAGTAGTCCATGATGATATGATTAGAAGCATCCACCGGCTCCAACTGTTTGATTCCTGTTCCAAATCGGCTGCCGATTCCGGCTGCCATAATAAGTAATGTTGTTTTTATCATTCTCTTTCCCCTCATACTGTTTATGTTTAACGCCGTACTAGCTTTATGCGATATATCGTGTTATCTATGTTTTTGTTCTCCTAGCGCTATTGAATATCAACATCCAATCCGGTTTTGAGTTTAGGTGGCGAAAAAAATAATTTTGTTATTAATGTGTCCCCACTTATAATTCTTTAATTTTTTAGCAGGAACTCCACCGTAAAGACAATCACTTTCGCAATCTTTTGTTACAATAGAACCTGCTGCAATAACAACGCCATGGTAAAAGTAAAGACCAAGGTCTCAGGATGCTTCCGAAGCGAGGAAGGCGCACAGGAATATCTTACTATCATGAGTTACATCGGATCAGCACGCAAGCATGGAATCAATGCTTTCACTGCTATCCACGAAGCACTGAACGGAAACCCAGATATCATTTTCAACTAACGGGGTTCTGAACAGATACGTTTTTTATTAAAATAGTATTTACTTTTTCTGTGCTTTTACTTTATAACCTTTTTTATCATATCAAAAGCATATTTTACTTCTTTTGGCAAAAATATATATGATACAATAAGCGTTTCCAAGACATATATTATAAACCCTGGAATAGCACTAAAAGCAAATCCACATACCAAAAAAGTAATAACCTGTATAAACGGATATAGCATTTCTTTTATGTTATAATTCAACCATTTAAAATCCAGTAATGACAAAAAATACCAACAAATTGCTGAAAGCAATGTTCCTACCGCAAAGCTTTCTTTCAGTTCATAAATCTGATAGCAAATTACATTAAATATAAATCCAATAATAATTATTATTATAAGTTTTATAAAATAAATATGCTGTTTTTTTTGAGCTTTATAAAGATTTACGTAAATGCTTTTAATAATAATATAAAAAATTTGCGCTGAAAATAATAAAAACATAACTTGCGCTGAATCAATATATTTTTTTAAATATACTTCTAAAATAAAGCGAGCAGGAAAAGCACACGCTACAATTGATGCTGAAAATAACATTACACAATTTCGCATTTTTCTAATTTCTTTTACATCAGTAGTTTTGCAAAAGTAATTATATAGCGTTATTGTTACTGGCGTAACTGCTACATTCATAAAGTTTTCCATACTTACTGCGAACGAATATTGTGCAAAAGCAAGATTATCCATTAACGCCTTCACAAACCAGCGGTCCATACTTGTCAATGAAACAGACGAAAGATTTCCTACCGTTAATAATACTCCTGCTTTAATGTTTTGAGTTAATTCCTTAAATGAAAATATTTTTCCATCTCTTTTATTTCCAAGGATTTTTTTACAATTTAATTCTAAAGCAATCCATACTACAAAATACACTGTTACATTACTCAGCAAAAAATAAAACCCGTTATCAACTTTAATTAGAAAAATCCACATCATATTTGCAAGAAAAATTAGAATCGTATTTGCATTCATAATTTTCCCATAAAGTGAAAACTCTCCTGTAGCTTGATATAGCTGTTTAAAATAATTTGCAAGATTAAGCGGTAAAATTGAGAGTGCAAAAAACATCAGAATTTCTTGTTTTAAAAGTATCGCTCCTATCATACAAACTATTGTAGTTATAATTTGAAACATTCTTAAAGTCGAAAGATTCGTCTGTAAATCTTTATGACTAATTTCTCGTACTGACTTTCCCCCATACTTTAAGTACATTCCATCTACAAAGCCAAAATGAAATAGTCCCACATAACTAACATAAAGCTGAAAGGTTTTGATTGTAGCATAGCTATCCACGCTAAGCTTTTTAGGCAAAACAAAGTTAGTTATTAGATTAAATCCAAGATTAATCAGGTTCGCCATTAGAACATAAAATAAACCTTTTTTTAATGATGTTGACATAATACAAATCACCTTTTATTCAATTATTTATTCTTCCAAGATTTTTCCTCCTCCTGCCATATACAAATATGTAAAGAAAATTATAAACAACATAAATGTAGCAGAGGATTCTATAATCTGCAATACAATATTTTCAATAAAAATAGTTATTATAATCGCAGTGGCTAATGGATAATATTTTACATCTTTACGAACACATTTTTTAATACTGCTTAAAAAGTTTCCACCAAAAGTAACATAATATAACGTTGCTCCAATTATACCTGTTTCCATAAACTTTTTAATAACTCCGCTTTCTACATTTATCCCTGTACTAGAATGAGTCCCTGACGTACTAACGCCATATCCCAAAATAGGATGTTGTTTAAAATATTCAATTCCTACTTGCCAATAATGTTGCCTCAGATCATTGCTGTTATCAGTTCCATTCCAAGCAGTAATTGTTTGTATTCTTAAATAAATAGTTTGAATAAATGGAATTTTATCATAAAGTAATTCAAACAGAATCATTAATATTAAGATAAAAACGACTATCTTAAAGATACTTTTTAAAAACACATTATAAATCTTTTTAGTCTTTTTATATTGTTCCAAAAAGCCAAGAATAATAAATCCAACAACAAATCCAACCAATGGTCCTCTTGACTGTGTCATCAGTAATCCAATAAAAGTAAAAGCAGCAACAATAAAATGTTTTTTTGAATTAATTAATCCCATATAAATAGCTATCAAAGTTATACAAGCAAATATCATTCCTAATGTTAAAGGGGTTCCTACTAGACCGCATGCTCTTCTTATAACTTGTTGTTCAACTGAAACTCTATATGGAAGATTTCCTGTTGTAAACTCCCAAATTGCTTCAACAGATAGTACAATTCCCATTATTTCATAACACTTCAAAATATTTTCAAAGATATTTCCATTTATCATATAACAGACAGGAAACAACCATAATAGATAAAATACATATTCATATATTGCATAAGTACTGGAATTTCTTATTACTAAGATACTCATTATTATAAAAAGAATATATAACATATATCCAAAGTAAAAATTATTTTTTACTATCTTTTGTTTCTGAAATTTATATGTTAAAATATATGCCAATATATACAAGCATAACAAAACTATAAACAATAAAAATGGAAGCTTTCCAAATAAACTTCCTAAACAAGCACGAGTCATTGTATAAATAATGCAATAGTAAAAACCAATATATTTTATTTTACTTATTTTTATTGTCATTATATATTTTCTTATCTCCTTTCTATATTAATCAAAGCAATCATAATCTTATAATCATTTTTTTTATAAATAAATCAAGATCCAAATATGTACATATTAACCTCTTTTTTATTTCACTTATTTCGGAATAGAATTTAACATAATGCTTTCTTGAATTATAAAAACATGTCATATCAAAAATTTTATTTTTTCTTTTTATTAATTTTTTATCTTTTTCATGATGATTATGATAAACAAACTCATTAATCAAAACAGCTTCTTTATATCCTGCTCGTTGCATTTTTTTTCCAAGAATTGCTTCTTCTTCATAAAGAAATGTTCCTTCATCAAAATAATCAACTTCTTTAAATAGCTTTAGTTTCGCCATAAAAAAACATCCTTGTACAATATCTGCATATGCAATATTTTCAGGATTCACATCTATCGAAGAATATCGAATAGACGTCTTTATAATTTTTCCTAAAAGTGTTCCTCCCAAAAGCATATACTTTGTAGTTAAATGTTTCCATCCAAAATCATTTGGATATCGTAATTTCCCATTATATATAGTTTGTGCTGTTATTACTGCAAGTTTTTCTTCTGACCATAATGCCTCATATAAATGATATAGTGTATCTACACTTTCTACTTTTATATCTGGGTTCATAATACATACGGTTTCAACTTTCTCTAAATTTTTTTCTATATACCGTAACCCCACATTATTACCTGCTGCATAACCTGCATTTTCATTATTTGCAATTATATAAGTATACTTATCTTTTTCAAATATCTTTTTTATTTTTTCATATGATTGGTCTGTAGAGCAATTATCTACAACCACTATATTTAATAATTCACTACATTCTCTCAGACTTCTAATACATTCAATCGTCAAATCAGATCCATTATAATTTAAAATAACAATAGCGCTTTTTGTTTCCCATTTTTCCATATTTTTCCTCATCATGAATTATACACTTTAATTAGTTCATTTATATGTCTATCCATGCTAAATCTCACTGAATTATAGTCTTTATAAAAATTCTCTGACATTTTTTTTATATAACAATGATCTTTTGTTTTTTCTATTGCATCAACTAAAGATTCTACTTTCCCGATTTGATACAATATTCCATTTTCTTCATTTTCAATATAATCACTTCCTGCACATTGAAATGGAACTATACAAGGAATCCCTTTTGCTTGCATTTCTATAATAGTAAGTCCCATTGTTTCATACCACTCTGAAGAAATAATTAAACATCTTGCTTTCTCAATATATGGTTTCATCTGTTGCTGTGAAAGCCATCCTGTAAATGTAATATTTGAATATTTATTTTTTAATTTAACCAACTCAGGACCTTCCCCTATAACCGTTCCACATACTCCTGCTCTAGTAATAGCTTCACAAAATAATTCCGGTCCTTTCTCCTTCGACATTCTTCCAATAAAAAGATACTCTTCGTTTTGACTTACATCAATCTTTTCATTGTCTTGAATTTCAACATGATTCTCAACTAAAAAACTTCTGTTAGAAAAAGAAATATTTGGTTCTAAAATTTTTCTACTGAACTCAGAAATATATATTACATTAGGACGTGATAATCTCAAACTTCTATTAGTCACAATTTGTCGAATATCACGATATAATTTTTGTATATAACTACGTTTATCACAATTTTTCAAGTAACATTTTACACTACATGGTTTTATATCACAAATACTATTATCTCTATAATCAAACAATCCTCCATTAGGACATATTGAAAAATACTCATGCAATGTTATAAATGTTTTTATATGATTTTTTTTACATGCGCTAAAAATAGAAGCTGATAGACATTTTGTCCAACCATGCACATGCACTACCGTCGTTTTTTTGTCTAGTGTCTGTAACAATTCATCTAAATGTTTTTCAGCATTTTTGTTCCATAATGCTTGTAATAAAGCTACTGGGCTCTTTGTCTTTCCAATATGTTGACCACCAACACATTTAACCTCAACACCAGCCTGCGTTAATGTTTCATCTACTGGCTCCAATGCTGAAAAATAAATCACCCGAAATCCCTCTTCTTTTAATGCTACAGCTGCACTGATCGCTATTTTCGCTGCTCCTCCTGACATGTAAGCTTGATCATAAACTATAACTATTGTTTTAATCGTACTTTTTTCCATTATCCCAGCCTCTTTAATAAATATTTTACTTTTTCCGGCACCATGCTTTTAATTCTCTTTTTTATATCAAAATTTGGCTTCAATAATTTAAATAATTCATCGTCATTTATATCTATTGTTTTCAAACATTTTTCTTTAGAACATACTGCACATGAAATAATACTTTTATTATGCTTAATAATTTTTTCAAATGTGCTATCCTCTACGATCAATTGACTCTTTATTGACTCAAATAACTGCTTTCCCTTATCTGAACTTATTACAATTGCAGATGCTCCATACTGCGCAGGAAATTTGGGATGTTCTTTTTCTACTCCCCAGTAATCACCTAATAGTATATCTGATACTCGCTCTGATTGCTTATATTTACAATGATAACACGTTTTTCGCAACGTTCTTCCTTCTAGAAAAGCACCATAATATGGATCTTCATTTGAAAGATAGTATCGTTTTTTTCCATCTGCATACTTTAAACAGAATTTGTAATGTTCACCTTTTTTATGTTTTTCTTTATTTCTGAATTGCACATCCACAACCTGACTTTTCTCTATTTTGCTTCTCCATTTAATATATCTTTGAAAAAGACCTGGAGATGGAACACCATGGCACGCTACCTCTATGGTAATAAGCTGTCCTTCATTTCCATTTAAAAATTTTCTCAAACCAGCGATTTGACAAGCCGTTCCACAATATAAAACTTTCCGTCCCTGATGTATATCATTCCGAACATCAATAAAAGTCGTATTTGTGTCAGATTGAACATATTTGGATTTTTGTATCTGATTTAATTGATTTAAACACTCAATTTTCATATGTCTTGCATGAAGATTTTCATCCCATGCACAACCATAAACGCTTCCACCTTGGAATATCACTTCTGCTGCCAATGCTCCAAATATTCCACCAGAGGTACTGTTCATTAACAACTCTCTATTTTGAACAATCGCTGCATATGATTTCTTCACTTTATGGAGTTGTGGCTTTGAATTTTCTGGACAAACCTTTAGGCACATCCCACATTTTATGCAAGATGTCTCATTTACTTTTGGTAGCAAAAATCCCCTTTCGTTTTCTTTCATACAAATGCTTTTTTTGGGACATATCTGATAGCAAGCACCACAACCGCAGCAATTTTCTTCTGTTACATTATTTACACTATTTGACATATATGTATGTTATGCCCCCACTTCTTTTAATGCGTTTAGCAACCAGTCTTTCGACTCTTTTGCTTTGCCCTCGATTATCGCATCGACTTTCTCAAAATCAATCATTTTCAGTTTTCCTATGGCATTCAAATTGCTCTCATCAATAATTCTTTCTTCTACATCTAGCATTTTTGCCAACGTATAAATTCTTGAATTCTCTGATGCTTTATTCTCATCTTTGAATCTTTTGAACAGAATAAATTCTTTATGAAAGAGCGATGAGAAAATACATCCATGAAAGGAATCCGTAAATACATATTTTGAGTTTTGAATCAATCCAAGCCATTCAGCTGGGCCAATACCAATAATTTCCTTAAATCCTGTGTCAAAAGGACCTTTCGTTGTAGGAACAATCACCACATCAAGTCCTTTCTCTTTCGCAAATTTTGATACAGCCTGAAGATACTTACTATTAGGTGTTAATAAATAACATAATATATAATCTTCCTCAATTTCCGGTGCTATAGCATATTCATTCCAAATTGATGTACTAAGCAATAGTGTCGGATCTATCACAACCGGAACATTCTTTCCAATTAGCTTTTTTATAAACTGCTGTCCTTGTGACTCTCTAACAGAAATATTAGAAAATGTTTTTAAATACTCTGTTATTTTCTTTTCTTTTGCAGTAGTTGTGCTTGTCACACCAAAGCTAGGTGCATAAGCTATTTTTTTCTTTCCTTTTTGAACAAAGTCCAAATAAAAAATCGGATTCATTAGTGCTGGAGACCAAATTTGATCGCTTCCACAAATGAAGATGTCATACTTCTTAGATTCCTCTTTAATTTCAACCGGTGTATGACAAAGTTGTCCACGCTTAATCCATTTTTCTTCAAATTCCGAGAATTTCTCACCCCGTTTTACAAATTCTTCTGGATTCTTATAATTCTTTTTCCTTTTTGCCTCCTCAAATTTTCCTAAAAATAATTTGGGTGAATTTCGGTTTCTAATCCAATTTTTTAGTTTTTCACTTAGCGAGGCATTATAATCCAAATCTATCACATCATAGCCTTGTTCAAGTAAATATCTTTGCAATGCAGCAGCTTGAAGTACGCTACCAAAATTTCCATTATGAAGCCATGTTAATTTCGCAATCTTTTTCATCTTTTTGTCTCCACCATATTTTCAAACAATATCTCATGCTCTTCCGATACCCTTCGAGCATTAAATCTGTTATGCACATCTTCCATTCCCTGTAATACCAATTTATCTTTCAAACTCTTATCCCAATAAATCCGTAGTACAGCTTCACTTGCTCCGATATCATCATCCATTTCAACAAGCAAGCCATTTTCTCCATCCCTGATTATATTCGGAATGGCATCCACCCTGCTTGCCACAATTGGTTTGCCCGCCATCATATACTCAGGCAGTGCCAGTCCGAATCCTTCCCATCGACTCAACAAGCATGCAGCATCAAAAAGTTCCACATAGCTCATTGGGTTATCAACCCAACCTGTAATATGTAGACTATCTGAGAAACCGTTGTCCTCCGCATACTTTCTAATCTCAGCTTCTTGGTTTCCATTGCCAACGATAATGAAGTGTGCATTGGGAACTTTATCCTTCACCCGCTTTGCCATCTTAACAAAGACATCTGGCGCTTTCTGTGGGCTCATTCGTCCAACCATACCGACAACAAATGCGTCATCTGAAATGTTCAGGTCTCTCCTTTTAACTGCACCATGCACTCCATTTTCATAGGTCTCGATATCCACACCGTTAAAAATGACTTGCAGCTTGTCTTCTCTGCAAATTTTCTTATCCAGTGCTGACTGTTTCTCTGCATCCGAAATACAAATAATTTTGTCACAGAACGGAGCAGCCATCTTTTCAATTGCTGTATACATCGCCTTTTTCTTTGCGGAGCAACGCATGTTAAACGCCCATCCGTGTGGGTTATATACACAGCGGTTTTTCAAACCGACATCTGCAACACGAGCAATGGCTCCAGCCTTACTGGAATGCGCATAGACAATATCAGGGTTATATCTCTTTATCAGATTTCTAACCGCTTTAATTGCTTTCAAGTCGTTGCCGCCAATGGCTCTGGTCATTTCGATCTGTTCAAAAGAATCAACCAACCCTCCATAATCTTCCTCACGGAAATCCTGTGAGCAAACCAAAACATTTTCAAATTTGTCTTTATCCAAATACTTGAGAAGCATTCGGATGTAACGATCCACGCCGCCAGCGGCTTGCGCTACATGCAGTATTCTGATTTTATTCTTCCTCATCCCTCAAATACTCCTCATCCTTTTCGCAATATCTATGTACACATCAGCTATTCGCAGATGGTATTTCTTTTTCCTCTTTCCACACACTCAGCTAAGTGTTTTCTTATACTGTCGTATCCAATTACCCCAGCAATCATATTTCCCTTATTATCTACTCCATAAAACATCCGTTGAGTACACTCGTCTCTATTCCTCTATAACCGAAGTGCTGTTTTATACAGTCGAACCCCGTATACTCTGCAATGACGTTTTTTCTAAGTGTTGGATTGTTGAATCGAACCCTGTCGGTGCATGATTTTTGTTAAAAACGTATATATCATCCAGTCAAATCCTCGCCATCCATTGTTCATTATGAATAAATCATTCGCTCTCACCACTCAAAACATGTACCTATCATCACCATCCATGCTCTACTCAACAACGATTTTATGAAGTAGAAATCATCTGTTTTTCTCTAATTTTCATGACTCAACAAACCGTTATGATGTAGATGTCATTAGCGGGTTAGATAGTGTACTCAACAGCAGTTTCAGACGTTAATGATAAACTCATGGATTTTTGTTGTTTTTCTCCATGCCCTCATAACTTCCGAAAAAGTTGTGCCATTTTTGTGTCGCATAGGTCAAAAGTTCAGCACTTTGTATAAGTTATCAGTGCTTTTAGTTCATATTATTGTGAATTTTAGCCGGTTTCAGTACCCCATAAAGTGTGCAAAACAGGTTCTTTTCGACGATGCAACATCAATACGGTTTGTTGAGTAGACATTTCTGCACTCTACATACTTAAAAGAAGTAGCCTTTTCAGCATTTCGTATGCTTTTTATTGACCTTTTACAACAATTCTACTTCGATCCAACCTTCCCCAGCACAACAGCCACGGTCTTAAACAGAATCATAATATCCAACCCCGGACTCCACTTTTTAATATACTCGGTATCCAGTCTTACAACTTCTTCAAAGTCTGTGATATTACTTCTTCCGCTGACTTGCCACATACCGGTAAGTCCCGGCTTGAATGCCAGTCTGGAGCGGTGATGCATCTCGTATTTCTCCCACTCGTCCACTGTTGGCGGTCTGGTTCCCACAAGGCTCATGTCACCTATGAGTACATTCCAGAACTGTGGAAATTCATCCAGAGAGTAATCACGGATAAAATTACCGATTCCCTTGATGATACGTGGATCATTATCCATCTTGAACATCATACCATCTTTGATATCGTTCTGCGCCATCAGCTCTTTCTTCCGCTCTTCTGCATCCATATACATGCTTCGGAATTTGTAAATGTTGAATTTTTTGCCATTTTTTCCGATTCGCACCTGTTTGAAGAAGATCGGTCCCGGTGACTTAATATAAATGATTGGTGCTACAAAGATAAAAATGATACCTGTCAGTAGCATTCCAACCAGTCCTCCGCAGATATCCATCGTCCTTTTGAAGATCAGCTGACCGGCGCTTACCATATTGATGCTGGTCGAAAGCACCGTATATCCTTCCAGCTTTTCCACAATCTGGTTGGAAGAATCATCCGCAACTCTTGCCAGCTTGATATGTACGGTAATTCCCATGATACCGAAATTTTTGATCAGTTTATCCGGAAGCGCAAGCTCTGTCGGAATGCTGAAAAGTGCTTCATCCACCCAGTTCAACTGTGCAAAATCTTCAATCGCACTCTCTCCACAAAATACCGGGAATCCATGATAATTTGGAATTTCATTTTCTTTTGCATCAATAATTCCAATTCCCATTACATGAAACTCACTGTAGGGATTGCTGGTAAATGCCTCCACAATTTCTCTATAATTCTTTTTTCCACCGATCAGAAGGATCGCTCTTTTCCCTGATGCAGGGCCTCTGTGCTTGGAAAGCCATTTTTTCAACAAAATCCTTCCTATATATAATACGCAGATTGATATGATTGGGAATGCAAATATAACAACTCGTGAGTAATTGCTCGACTCTTTCATTGCAAACAAATAAGCAATCACACACACGGTCACGATGATTGCGTGCTTTGCGACTGCCTTAGTCTCCAACCAGTACCCTCTTCTTAAGATGCCCTTGTAACTTTCCATCATCAGTCCCACAACCAGATCGATCGCCGCTATCGCAAAAAACACATTCCGGTAAAGCGGTGCTTCTCTGTAATATGCAGTCCCATGATATAACCAGTGAGCAAGTAAATAAGATAATTCCAACAATATTAAATCTAACAAAATAAAATCCCAGTGTTTTAACCAACTGGAAGTTTTCTTTCTGTACATAAGTGAACCCAACCCTCTTAAACATTACTTTCGTAATTTGTTTTCTCTGATATTTATAACATATTTCGTATAAAAGGTAAAGCAATCTCCATGTACAATTCTCTTTTTCGACATTTTATCGACTTTCCGCACAAAAAAGCCATTAGTTTTGTGTACTTTTTTCCTAAAAACTAATGGCTTTTTAATTATTTATCGATTATTGTATTTTCAATTATAGATTTTTACCCTTTCCATACAATAATCACCTTTTTTTGCTGCTGCAATCTGATTTCTGACAGATTTTCTACTTTGTCAGTGCAATAATTGCCTTCACCACATCGTCAATTCCCATCTCAGAGCTGTCGATCAGCGTTGCATCTTCGGCCTGCTTAAGCGGTGCGATCTCTCTTGTCATATCGCGCTCGTCTCTTTCCTGGATATCCTGCCTGATCTGTTCAAAATCACAGGCTTCTCCTTTTCCTTCCAGTTCTTTGAACCGGCGCATTGCGCGGCATTCTACACTTGCAGTCAGATACACTTTAACGTCCGCATTCGGAAGTACATTGGTTCCGATATCTCTTCCGTCCATAACGACATCTTTTTCTTTTGCAAGATTCCTCTGCAGATCCAGAAGCTTTGCACGGACTGCCGGTACTGCCGAGCTTACGGATGCCATATTTCCAACCGCTTCCTCACGAAGCTGTGAAGTGATGTTTTCTCCATTCAAATAGACTTGCTGCACACCATTTTCATAACCAAGCTCTACCTTTGCATCCTCGCATGCTGCCTCGATCTTCTCTACTTCTCCCGGTACGATCCCTTTTTTCAGAAAATGTACGGCAAGTCCGCGGTACATTGCCCCGGTATCTACATAGATGAATCCCAGTTCCTTTGCAACCAGTTTTGCGATCGTGCTCTTTCCGGCACCTGCCGGTCCGTCAATTGCGATATTATATCCCATTTTATATCCTCCCTGTTTCACTCACATTTCCTGTTTACGCCATCTCTGGATTGCTGTGCGATATCTATAATCCAAAAACTACCAGATATTACTTCCTGCCGCATATGCAGTCGACCATGCGATCTGCAGATTGAATCCACCGGTCAGTGCATCCAGATCCAGCACTTCCCCTGCAAAATACAGTCCCTGTACCAGCTTTGACTCCATCGTAGACGGATTGACTTCTTTGACTTTTACACCGCCCCGTGTAATAATTGCCTCTTTGAAATCTCGAAGTCCGGTCAGTGTCACAGTAAAATGCTTGATCAGATGGACGAAATTCATCCGCTCTTCTTTTGTGATCACATTGACCTTCTTCTCCGGATCAATGCCGCTTAAGTGGATCATGACCGGAAGTAATTTTGCCGGAAACAGTCCGGTGACTGCATTTTTAAACTGTTTATTATGGTTTGCATCAAATTCCCGCAGCACTCTCGCATCCAGCTGCTCTTCGGAAAGTGCCGGCTTCAGGTCGATGACCAGCTTTAACTCATGCTTTTTCTGCAGGATTTTACCTACATAGGCACTCGCACTGATGATCAGTGGTCCGCTTACTCCAAAGTGGGTGAATAACATTTCTCCGAAATCACTGTACAGCTCTTTCTTTCCGTCATAGACCGTTGCCTGGACATTCCGGAGGGAAAGCCCCATCAGTGCCGGAATGTACTCTTCTCTGACATTCATCGGAACCAGGGAAGGTGCAGGTTCGGTGATCTTGTGTCCCATCGCTTCTGCAAAGCGATAGCCATCTCCGGTGGAACCTGTTGTCTGATAGCTGACACCACCGGTTGCGATAATGCAGACATCCCCTTCTTCTTTGCTTCCATCTGCCATGACAAGATAGGAAAATCTTCCATCCTCTGCCACAACCTTTTCTACATTGGAATAAAGATGGATGTGTACTCCATTTCGCTTCATTTCCAGCTCCAGTGTGCGGATAACATCCGAAGAATGATCCGACTGCGGAAATACACGGTTGCCACGCTCTGTCTTCAGACGCAGTCCTGCATTTTCAAAGAAATCCATCACATCCTGGTTGGTAAATCCGTAAAAACTGCTGTACATGAATTTCTCATTGGATACCATATTCTGGAAAAGTTCATCCACGTCACAGGCATTGGTGACATTGCATCTGCCTTTTCCCGTGATGAAAAGCTTCTTTCCAAGTTTTTCATTTTTCTCAAATACGTGGACTTCATTGCCATTTTTCGCCGCAAAGATCGATGCGAACATACCGGCAGCTCCGCCCCCTACGATCAGTACTTTACTCATTTGATCCTTACCTCATCTTCTACAGGCTCCAGCTCATCTCTGGAATAAACCTGATATTCGTCCCAGATGTCCTCCAGTGTCTCCAGAGTCTCAATGACATCATCCTGCTTCTTCATACAGAGTGCAACCACCAGTGCATTGATCACACTGAGCGGTGCAACCAGAGAATCTACGATAGATGCCATATCACTCTTGGCGATCAGATTGCAGGAGGAATAGAGATTCATCGGTGAATTCACACTGTCGGTCAAGGTTATTACCTTTGCTTTTCGGTTGCTGGCAAATTCCAGTGCTTTTAAAGTACGCATGGAATATCGCGGAAAACTGATCCCGATGATCACATCTTCTTCCCCGATCCGAATCAGCTGCTCAAAAATCTCGCTGGAACTGTTGGTATCGACCTCTACCACATCCTCACAGATCAGATTCAGATAGAAAGTCAGGAATTTTGCCAGCGGTGCACAGCTTCGGATTCCGATCACATAAACCTTTTTTGCCGCAAGGATCGTATCCACCGCCAGTTCAAATGCATGATTGTCCACGGATTCCAATGTCTGCTTGATCTTCTCGATATCAGACTGCAGAACCGTCGCCAGGATCTCGCTCCGGTCGATCCGTCCGTAGGTCACTTCCATACGCTGGATAGAATTCAGCTTGGTACGCACCAGTTCTCCCAGTGCTTTCTGGAATTCGGGATAGCCTTTATATCCAAGCTGTGTTGCGAAACGGACAACCGTTGATTCGCTGACACCGACTGCCTCTCCCATCTTTGCAGCCGTCAGGAAGGCTGCTTTATCATAATTTTCTTTGATGTAATCCGCAAGCCGCTTCTGTCCCTTGCTGAACTTCGGATATTTCTCATCAATTCTAATCAGTAACTCATTTTTTGTGCTCACAATTTGCCTCCAAATAAGAAACGTGCCTTTTTATAAAATCATTTACTTCTATTATAAATAAGGTCACAACCCTTTTTATTATAAGCAAAAGAGCCATAAAATTCAACTCGAATTTTATGGCTCCTGAGGTTACGTTTTGCTCACAAAATACTGTCTGTAACAGCTTTCGTCAGTTCGTCATTATTATACCGGATAACTTCCGTCTTTTGCAATTGTAGCATCTACTTTCTTCTCCTGTGCCTCGCGGTATTTGAAGAAGTCTGTAGCTACCTGCGGGAAGAGTGCGTAGCTGAGTACGTCTTCATCCTGCTCTTTGTACTGTTCCATCTCTTTTTCAAGAGTTCCGAGTTCATCCGGGATCAGGTCTGCCGGACGGCATGTGATAACTTCCGGATTGTCTCCGAGTACTTTCTTAACAACATCCGGGTTGAACGGTTTAACAGTTGCACCGTATTTTCCGCTCAGGATGTCTTTCGTCTCTTTTGTTGCCATCTTGTAGCGTTCGCCCATCAGGACATTGAATACTGCCTGTGTACCAACGATCTGTGATGACGGAGTAACCAGCGGTGGTTCACCAAGGTCTTTACGAACTCTCGGTACTTCTTCAAGTACGTCGTAGAACTTGTCTTCTGCTCCCTGCTCTTTGAGCTGGGAAGTAAGGTTGGAAAGCATTCCGCCCGGTACCTGGTACAGAAGAGTCTTGATGTTAACACCAAGGTTCTTCGGATTGAGAAGTCCGCTGTCAAGTGCTTCGTCACGGATCGGACGGAAGTAATCAGCGATCTCAGCCAGAAGATTCTGGTCAAATCCTGTATCATAAGGTGTTCCCTTGAATGTCTCAACCATAACTTCTGTTGCCGGCTGAGAAGTTCCAAGTGCGAACGGTGAAATAGCGGTATCGATCACGTCTACACCGGCTTCAACTGCTTTTAAGTATGTCATTGAAGCAACACCTGATGTGTAATGTGTATGCAGCTGGATCGGGATATCAACAGCTTCTTTTAATGCTCCGACAAGCTCTGTTGCCTTGTACGGAAGAAGAAGTCCTGCCATATCTTTGATACAGATAGAGTTTGCACCCATATCTTCGATTCTCTTAGCGATGTCTACCCAGTAATCCAAGGTGTAAGCATCTCCAAGTGTGTAAGAAAGCGCGATCTGTGCTTCTGCTTTCTCAGCGTTAGCTGCTTTTACTGCTGTCTGAAGGTTTCTAAGGTCATTCAGACAGTCAAAAATACGAATGATATCGATTCCGTTTGCAACAGATTTTTTAACGAAGTATTCTACTACGTCATCTGCATATGGACGGTATCCAAGGATGTTCTGTCCACGGAAGAGCATCTGAAGTTTGGTGTTCTTGAATCCGTCACGGAATTTACGAAGTCTTGACCATGGATCTTCATGCAGGAAACGAAGGGATGCATCAAATGTAGCTCCACCCCAGCACTCTACGGAATGATATCCGACTTTGTCCATTTTATCTACGATCGGAAGCATCTGTTCTGTGGTAAGTCTTGTTGCGATCAGGGACTGATGCGCATCACGCAGAACTGTTTCCGTAATCTTAATCGGTTTCTTTTCAATTGCTGCCATTATATCTTCCTCCAATTATTATAAGGTTTATTAAGCTCCAGGATTGTTATCTCACTGTCAGATACGCGCTTCCTGTTGCTACATTACTCCGAAAATAGCCATAAATGTTCCGGCTGCTACGGCTGTTCCGATAACTCCGGCTACGTTCGGTCCCATTGCATGCATCAGAAGGAAGTTGGTCGGATCTGCTTCCGCTCCTACTTTCTGAGATACACGGGCTGCCATAGGTACGGCAGATACTCCGGCTGAACCAATCAGCGGATTTACCTTGCCATGTGTGGCTACGCACATCAGTTTTCCAAACAGGACACCTGCTGCGGTACCGAATGCGAATGCGATCAGACCAAGTAGTACGATCTTCAATGTGCTGACATTTAAGAATGCCTCTGCACTTGTAGTAGCACCTACAGATGTACCAAGCAGGATAACTACGATGTACATCATTGCGTTGGATGCGGTCTCTGTCAGCTGTCTTACAACACCGGATTCTTTGAACAGGTTACCAAGCATCAGCATACCTACCAGAGGAGCTGTTGTCGGAAGAATCATACATACAACGATGGTTACGATGATCGGGAACAGAATTTTCTCAAGCTGTGTAACCGGACGAAGCTGTCCCATTTTGATCTTTCTTTCCTTCTCTGTTGTGAGAAGCTTCATGATCGGCGGCTGGATGATCGGAACCAGTGACATGTACGAGTACGCCGCCACGGCGATCGGTCCCATCAGAGCCGTCTGCTGGAGCTTACCTGCAAGGAAGATGGATGTCGGTCCGTCTGCTCCACCGATGATGGAGATAGCAGCTGCTGCCTTATCAGAGAAACCAAGAGCCATCGCGCCAAGATAAGCTGCGAAAATACCAAACTGTGCTGCCGCACCGAGGAGGAAGCTCGCCGGGTTGGCAATGAGCGGTCCGAAGTCAGTCATCGCACCGACACCCATGAAAATAAGTGACGGGAGAATAGACCACTCATCCAGCTGGAAGAAGTAATACAAAAGTCCGCCCGTTCCGTTAGCCGAATCTTCTGCATGAAGCATGATATCCGGGTAAATATTTACCAGGAGCATACCAAATGCAATCGGTACAAGCAGAAGCGGTTCAAACCCATGCTTGATTGCAAGATAAAGGAAAAAACATGCAACTGCGATCATAATGTAGTTACCCCAAGTCAGGTTGAGGAACGCAGTCTGCTGCACGAGGTTTCCCAGTGTGTTAGTGATATATTCCATGTTATAACCTCCTGTTTTTCAAAAGGATGTTGCTCCTTAGTTCAATGTAGCCAGTGTCTGTCCTGCTTCTACTGCATCACCTACTGCTACATCGATACTTGCAACTGTTCCGTCTTCCGGAGCTACAACAGGAATTTCCATCTTCATTGCTTCTACGATAAGAACTGCATCACCGCGGGATACTTTCTGTCCTACGCTTGCTTCGATCTTAAATACTTTTCCGGCTGCACCTGCTTCTACCTTGATGCTTCCAGCTCCGGCTGCTGCTTTTGGAGCTGCCTTCGGTGCTGCTTTCGGAGCTGCCTTTGGTGCTGCTACTGGTGCTGCAGCTGCTCCGTTTCCGTTTTCTTCTACTGTAACATCATATACGTTGCCGTTAACTGTGATTGTATAGTTTTTCATCTTTAAATCCTCCTGATTCTATTCGCACTATGCATTCCATTTGTTTGATTTTCTTCTCTTGATAGAACGTACTACAAATCCGTCTGTAGTAGTTCCTTCTGCTGCTGCGATCGCTGCTGCGATAACTGCAACAAGTTCGGTATCATCCATTTCTTCTGCTTCTTCTACAGCTGCTGCCACTGCCGGTGCCGGTGCTGCCTTCGGAGCTTCTTCTTTTTTCTTCTTGGATGTACCGTTAAGTAATGCAGGAACGTATTTGATCAGGGAAATGATAAAGCTCATGAAAATAAGCATTACGAATACAGTTCCCATACCAAGTAATGTGTTAAGTCCCGCTTTTTCAAGGATTTCGCTCATGCCGTAATGAGCATTGACTGTAAATGATTCCAGAGTCATATTCTCATCGAATACGAATTCCAGGTCTGCACTTCTGTCAGAAAATGTTGCCGGTGCAGTTACCGTTACACCTGTAGAAGACGCCTCGAATTCATAGTCTTTATGGCTTTCATAATCGCCGCATTCTTCCAGGGATGCTTTCCATCCTTCCAGTGCAGTTGCGAAAGTGTCTGCTTCCATCTGCACACCGGTCTGGCTTTCAAACTGTGCCATCAGATATCCCTGATTCCAGTCTGACATCTCTGTGATCTGGTCGCTTGTGATGGATCCGCTCTCAATGATATCAAAAACAGCATCACAAGACTGGATCAGTGTATCTTTGTCATAGCTGACGGTCTTGGCATTTCCGCAGCCTGCAAGGCCGAGCACAAGTACCAGAACTGCGACTACTAAACTAATCTTTTTCTTCACTTTGCTTCACCTCGCTAAATTGTTCCGTGTTTTTTGGATGGTCTTTCTTCCCTTTTTGTAAATAACATCTCAAATGCACCGATCACATATTTTCTGGTATCTGCCGGTTCGATGATGGTATCTACATATCCTCTTCCAGCTGCGGAAAGCGGGCTTGACTGAAGTGCTTTGTATTCTTCTGTCTTTGCTTTTAATGTATCTGCATCTGCATCTGTGTACATGATCTTCGCAGCCATGTCTGCTGCCATCATTCCGATCTCAACTTCCGGCCATGCGTATACCATGTCTGCTCCGATTGCTTTGCTGTTCATTGTCACATATGCGCTTCCGAATGCTTTACCTGTGATCACATTGACTTTTGGTACAGTTGCATCTGCAAATGCATAAGTGAGAGCTGCCATCTCTCTTGCAAGGTTCTTTTCTGAGCATGCAGTTGCCTTGAGTCCCTTTACGTTTGTAAGTGTGAGTACCGGAATTCCGAATGCATCACAGAATTTAACGAAAGCTGCTGCTTTCTTGCATCCCATTGCTGAGAGTGTGCCGTCGAATTCTTCTGCTGTGTTGCCTTCTTCATCGTATACTTTTGAGCGGTTGGCAACAGCACCTACTGTCATTCCGTTCAGGCGGATGAATCCTGTTACCATATCTTTTGCATAAGCTTTCTTTGTCTCAATGAATACACCATTGTCAGAGATCATAGAAAGAGCAAGTGCTGCATCTTCTGCTGCATTCTCAAGATCTGCACATACTCTGTTCAGATCATCTGTGCATTCATCATATGCATCGTTGTCTTCGTTGTTAGCCGGAAGAATTGCTACGAGTGAGCGGATCTCGTCAAGAATTTCTTCTTCGCTTCCTACGCCGTCAACGATTCCGGATTCTTCACTCTGGAATTTTGCGCTTGCTGTATCGCATTTGTCCGCGGTGTTGCCCGGAATGGTGTTCGGAGAGTTTACGAATAATTTTCCGTTCTCTGCCATGAATGTAAAATCAGAAAGTGCTGCTGCCGCTGCCAGTCCACCACCGCAATTGCCGAATACTGCTGTGATCTGTGGAATTACGCCAGAAGCCATAGCCTGTTTGTAATAGAAGCTTCCGAATGCGTTCAGTGCGTCAGTTGCTTCCTGAAGACGAAGTCCTGCGCAGTCGATCAGACCGATCACCGGTGCGCCCATCTTCATTGCCATATCATAAATGTTCGCAATCTTCTTTGCGTGCATCTCGCCGATGGTTCCGTTCAGTACAGATGCGTCCTGGCTGTATACATATACCAGGTTTCCATCGATCACACCGTAACCTGTGATGACGCCATCTGTCGGAGCTTTTTTCTCCTGCATGTTGAAATCTGTTGCTCTTGCAGTTACCTGTCCACCGATTTCAACAAAGCTTCCCTCATCGAGCAAATTGGCAATTCTTAAGCTCGCCGGGTTTGATGATGTTGTGTTGCTCATAAATCTAGCCCTCCATTTTTATAAATTTAATAATTAAATCAAATTTTCTGCCGTGTATATTATACTTGCTTTTTATGCAATACGCAACTGTTTTTGATAAGTTTTCTCTTATTTTGTTAAATTTTCGACAAGTAATTTTCACGTGCAAAAAAAGCCTCTGCAACGCAGAAGCCTTTTCTTACATAAACATATTCCCTGTTCCAACATAACGGATTCCGTCTTCAAAGACTCTCTTTCCGCCAAGTGTAACAAATTTTACATCTTTTAATCTGGTGATATCCCGGCTTAAGTCACCGCCAACTACCAGAAGATCTGCATCCAGTCCTTCCGCAACAAGTCCGCGTTCTTTTTCCACACCCAGTACCTTTGCCGGGTTGGATGTTGCCACTTGTATTGCCTGCACCGGCGTAATTCCGTATTCCACCATATATTGCAGTTCTCTCGGAAGCGGCAAGAGCGGAGAATGATACATTACCATATCGGTGCCGGCAAGAACCGTCACACCCGTATCATAAAATTCTTTAAAATGATCCCGGTACGCTTTATATGCCGGTTCAAAGAATTCATAATTTGCCATCTCTTTTTGCATGACCGGATCGCTGACCGGTGCATCGCCATTCTTCTCAATATTTTCCTTGCACAGTTTATAGAGATAAGTATATGCCATGATAGTCGGTGTCCAGGCAATACCTTTTTCTGCCATCTGCTTTGCATGATCCAGCGTCATAAAGGTTCCATGTTCGATCGTGTCAAATCCGGCATCAATGCACATCTGGATCCCCGGATTGGTTCCGGCATGCACGCCACACTTGATTCCTCTTCTGTGGCACTCATCCACCGCCGCATCCAGTTCTTCCTGGGTAAACTCCGGATATGGTTCCCGGTTGGTGGTCAGGATCTTCACCCATTCCGCACCGTCACGCACCTGCTTACGGATCTCTTTACGGATTGCCCACGGACCGTCCATTTCCTCTACCTCTTCCCAGGCATGCCCGCCTGTCATACAGATTCCGGTATCCGTATGCACGATTCTCGGGATCACGATAAATCCCTTCTTTTCTGCCAGTTTCAGATTCTTGCATACACCATGTGCAGAAGACATATCCCGCACCGTGGTGATCCCTCTTTCAAATGCAGACTGCGCATGCTGCAACGCATATAACATGATCAGCTGTGATCCATAATTAAAGCTGTCCGGCTGGGAATAGCCGTATGCAAGATGCGCATGCATATCCATAAGTCCAGGAAGAAGTGTCGCATCACCATACTCCTTAACTTCCTCCTGCGGAAATTCTTTCAGCAGCTCTTCTTTTGGTGCGATTTTTCCGATCTTGCCGTCCTCTCCAATATAGACTGCCTTATCCGTAAGAACGGTCTTTCCATCTCCTGTAATCAGATATTTCGTACTGATAATCATCCCTTGGTCCCTCTTTTATTCCTTTATTTTTCAAATACACGCAGCCCTTTCATGCTGCCTCTCTCCCGTCGCATCCATTCTTTAACTTTTTAAAGCACAACCATCTTGAAGTGTATTATACTTGTTTTTTCAAACCAACGCAACCGTTTTCCACAGAATCTGTTAAATATTTTGCATTTTTTAATCCGTTTTACGTCCAAAACTTTATACGGATACACTTGCGCTTTTCATTTTACTCACAACATCGTTTAACAATCAATATTAAAATTTTGTGATTCCCAGGTCTGCGAAAAAAGAAAACCCTTACCCGGCAAACCACCAGATAAGGATTTCCTCAATTCTTTATACTTTTTTAGGATGACAACATTTTTATTACAGTGTGATCAGAGCATCTGTAATATTTGTAATTCTGCGGTATCCATCTTCTGTGATCAGGAAATCATCTTCCTGACGGACTCCGCCGATTCCCGGAATGTAAATTCCAGGTTCGATCGTATGAACCATTCCCGGCTGAAGGGTCACTTTACTGCCGGTACAGATATACGGCTGTTCATGAATATCCAGTCCGAAGTTGTGTCCCGGACCATGTGGAATATGATAGCCTGCATCTTCTACTACCTTCACGATGATATCTCTGAGCTCGCCCATAACCATTCCCGGTTTCAGGCTGTTCTGACCAGCATCCTTTGCTTTTCTGACTACGTCAAACATCTTGTAAAGCTCCGGATTTTTGGCTTTCCCTACTGCAACAGTACGGGTAATATCCGAGCAGTATCCGTGATAATAAGTTCCGAAATCAATCGTCACAAAATCACCAAGCTGGATTTTTCTATCGGATGCTGTCGCATGACAGTTTGCTCCGTTATCCGGACCAGATGCTACAATCGTCTCGAAGCAGAATCCGGAGCCGCCACGGCTTCTGAACTGATATTCCAGTTCATTTGCAATATCGATCTCTGTAACGCCCGGTTTGATCACATCAAGCAGTGCATAGAAAGATCTCTCTGAAATCCGGCATGCCTGTTCGATCGTCTCGATTTCTTCCGGTGTCTTGATCGCACGTAAAGGTTCTACATAAGACCCCTCGGAAACGAATTTGGTATCAGGAGCCTGACTTACCAGATCCTGATAATCATCAAATGTAAGATCTGCTCCACAGATTGCACACTGTTTTACCCCTGCTTCTGCCGCCAATTTACCGGTCTGGCTGAAGTAATTCAGTCCTTCACCGTAGACGACAACTTCAAATCCTTCTGTTTCCTGTGCGGCCTGGAATTCAAACCGTCCGTCGGTTACAAAATAGTTTTTCTTTTCTGTCAAAAGCAGGACTGCAACTCCATATTCTCCGGTAAAGCCGGTCAGATACTTAATGTCGCTGCCTTTGCTGATCACAATTCCGTCATGACCATTTTTCTTTACAGCATCTACAATTTTCTGTATGCGTGTATTCATTGTTCCATCTCCTACTGAATGAAATCCCAGTTGAATTTCATATTTTCATCATATGATTTGTATGGTTTTCCATCAATATCATAGATGTTTACATTATAATGCCAAGGTTCCGGAAGTGTCTTCTCCGGATAAATGTGCTTCATCAGCTCATATCCTTCCGGATCATAGACCTTCAGTTCCTCTCTTGTGTTGACCGGTCCGCGGATACCATCCCATCGTCCGTCAACACCTTCCTGCATGACATTGAACCAGACAGTACTTAAGGTTGCAAAATACTCTTCGTAATTGCTGATCGCATAAGTGTCCGGCCACAAACCATTGTCGCTGGCATGCTGATATGCTTTCCGGATCATGTCTGCAAGCGTCTGATCTTTCAGACCATTCATTCCAACCAGGTGGATCGCATGTCCGAACTCATGGACAAGGATCATTTCATTCGGATAACTGGTTGCATATCTTCCGGTTCTGAGACGGATCACATTTGCCTCTGAAATTGAGGATGCCGGATTCGTCATCTCACCGCCGTAACCTGCCACATGGCGGGTTGCAAGCAGATATCCCATTCTGTGTTCCGGGACATCATATGCATTCTCAAGCAGTCCGAACACAGATACCTCTGCGCCTCTGCGGACAAGCTCTTCTGCTACTTCCGGGATCTTTTCAAGCATCATATCAATAATTGCAAGTGCTTTGTCCACTACGGCCGGTGTTGTTTTTTCTCCGGCTTTTACTACAATGCCGGAGGTTCCTTTTTTGCGGACTACATAATATGGCTGATACACGGTCTGGTAGACCTTTTCATTGTCTACCGATCTGTCTTTTACATCAGTCAGCTTTCCGACAACCTGTACGGTAACCTCTCCTGCACATTCCGGATCAACCGGATGAACCAGGGAAAGTGTGGTACGCATGGATTCTTTCTGGTATACCGTACCATAATCCCATGTCATATCACTGGTCCAGTGTACCAGTTCCTGTACTTCCCCTTTGTATTTTACCAGATAATCGTTTTCATTATCAGCACGGCGCATCTGTTCGCCCCAATAAATCTCAATTCTTCTGTCATCGATCAGAATGACTTTTTCGACCGGTGCATAATTACAATTCTCTGACATTTATTTTTCATCCTCCTGAAACATAAACTTATTTTCTAATCTTTTATGCTTCTGCGTTCTTGTCCAGTCCCATTCCGACTGCAAGCTTTTTACTGAAAATTGCTACAACCACACCGACTGCACATACACCCAAACCGATTGCTACGAAGAACGGAATTTCGCTTCCTTCTTTGTAGAAGTTTGTGAGCAGCGTGTTAAGAGCAGCTCCTGTAGACTGTGACATTGACCAGATTGTCATCATCTGTGTCATGAATGCCTTCGGTGCTGCAACAGCCGTGATTGAGTAACCGATCGGGCAGGTAAATCCTTCACCAAGCATCAGGATTGCATAGAATAATACGATCCACCATGCGCTGACTTTTGCATCTCCAGGATAGATTACATAGAGGAGTGCAATGATTAAAGCTCCAAGTCCCCAGAAGATTGTTCCGATACCCATCTTTGTGGTTCCGTATGGCTGTTTCTTTCCGAGTTTTGTCCATACTGCTGTCAGGATACTTCCGATGATAACTGCAAATACTGCTGGGATTGTCTGCATAGATGCTGCAGGCACTTCAATTCCGAACAGTACACGGTTAACCTTTTCTTCATAGAAGATTGCAAGGATTGAAATTGTCTGTGTCCAGATCAGCAGGGTAACTGCGTTACAGATGAACGGCGGAACCAGGCAGAGGATTTTCTTCTTCTCATGTGGCTCTGTCTTTTTACTTTTGTAAATAACTACCAGGTATACGATCGGGATAATGATCGATACAGTACTGATTACATTTGAAAATACAGAAATACTTAATGTTCCTGTTGCAAAAAGCGTTGCAAGAACAACTGCGCAGATAACAAGTACAATGATCATCTTTGTGATGAAAGAACGTTTCTTATCATCTGGAAGCGGATCATCCGGTTCAATACCGATATTACCGAAGAACGGTTTGTATGTAACTGCATATACAACGATACCCAGGAATGCAAGGACTGCACATGCCGCGAATGCTACATGATATCCGAGTGCTGCTGCGATTATACCGGAAAGTACCGGAGCTGCTGCACCAATGTTGGAAATTACGTAAGAAATCGTGTAAGCGCTGTCACGTCTTCCATCGGATTCATCATAGAATTTTCCAAGAAGAGCATCCAGACATCTGCCACCGAACATCGGTCCGATTGCCAGACATCCCATAGCGATTCCATAGCCAGGAACGCCAAGTGGTAATGCAAGGCATACATATCCAATAAATGAAAGTGATCTTGATATAAATAAGGACTTCCGGCATCCTAAGATACGGTCGCAGACAAAGCTTCCGACAATACCTGTCAGTACGACAACTGTTGAATATAAAGAGATCAGCTGTGCTGCATTTGCCTTGCTGAATCCAAGTCCTTCCGGTGCATTTGCGTATAAGTAGTAAATCAGTACCGCACTCATCGCATAGCTTGCGAAAGAGTTACAAAGCTGCATAAAGCTCAGGGTTCCCACACCCTTTGGCTGTCCTAAAAAGGCGGTTTGTTTTCTTAACGCCTCATCATGTTCGTTCATTATTTTTTCCTCCAAGATAACCTTTTGTATTCTATTCATTCAGCAAAAAACAATCGTTAATTATTTCCCCATCCTCAGATGTCTTCACTCCTCCTTTTTCATAATTTTTAACTTTTGTTTTTTATTATGAACATACAAATATCTTACTTTTTTTTGTTTACTTTGTCAATAATTTTGCCTGTAAATATGAATTTTTGTTCACATTCATAAACATTGACAAAAAAGGAACGCAAAAAACGTCTTTTTAACCGTTTTTTGCGCCCTTTTTTCGTCATTTTTCTGTATTATTTATTTCTGGTTGCGGAACTGTACCGGTGTGATATTGTACGCCTTTTTGAAGAGCCTGTTGAAGTGCTCTACATTCTGGTATCCAACGGTCAGTGCAATATTTTCAACGGTCATGCTGCTGCTTTTTAACAGGGCACGTGCCTTTTTCATTCTGACCTTTTTGACAATATCCCCGAAAGTCGTTCCGGATTTTTCTTTGATATATTTGGAAAGGTATGGTTTGGACAGGAAGAATTTCTCTGCAAGGTCATCCAGAGATACATCCAGATAATTTGCCTGGATATAGTTCATGATCTCTACCATTCTTTCATCTTTACATTCATTCGCATTCTTCAGTTCATCGATCTTGTTGACAGCAACTGTCAATGCTTCAATAGAAGCTTTGATGATATCGGCATCAATTCCGACTCCCCAGTAGGTCTTTCCATTGCAGATGACACCTACATAAGCACATGCCTTGGAAGAAGAACCACGTGTCAGGGAATGTTCTTCGTAGAAGCTCAGTTCATAGCTGATACCAAAGTACTGTTTGATCGCATTGCTGACTGCATCAAGACGTCCGTTACCGCCTGCTGTTACCACACGTTTTCCATTTGCATGGGAAATGGTTGCGTCTGCCATAATACCATCTTCCTGTTTGAAGTGGCATTCATCGATAGAGAAGATTCCTTTGTAATTTACATAATGATCTTCAAAAATGTGGTATACCCAGTCCGGAGTCAGCTCCTTGTGTGCTTTATCGGATACATCTTTTACCATGTAACCGACTTCTTCACGCATTTCTTTCGGAACGCTGATGCCAAAGTTCTGCTTCAGAATGTAGCTTACACCGCCTTTTCCTGACTGGCTGTTGATACGGATAACATCTTTATCGTAAGTTCTTCCGATGTCCTTCGGATCGATCGGCAGATACGGTACGGTCCAGTGATCTCTTTCTTCCGCTTCACGCCATGCCATACCTTTTGCGATGGCATCCTGATGGGAACCGGAAAATGCGGTAAATACCAGATCTCCTGCATATGGCTGTCTTTCATAGACATGCATTCTGGTCAGGCGTTCGTAGATTTCACGGATCTTTGGAATGTCAGTGAAATCCAGTCCCGGATCTACACCCTGCGAGAACATATTGAGTGCCAGTGTCACGATATCCACGTTACCGGTACGTTCTCCATTTCCAAATAAGGTTCCTTCGATACGGTCTGCACCTGCAAGAATACCCATTTCAGCAGTTGCCACGCCGCATCCACGGTCGTTGTGGGGGTGAAGGCTGAGTACCACACCATCACGGTATTTCAGATTCTTATCTACATATTCTACCTGTCCTGCAAATACATGCGGCATTGCGTTTTCTACGGTTGTCGGAATGTTGATGATTACTTTTTTATCTTTTGTCGGCTGCCATACATCCAGTACTGCATTGCAGACATCCACTGCATAGTCCACCTCTGTTCCTGAAAAGCTTTCCGGACTGTACTCGAAAGTAAAGTTTCCTTCTGTCTGATCAGCAAGCTGTTTCAACAGCTTTGCTCCGTCGATGGCGATTTGTTTTACCTGTTCTTTGTCTTTTTTGAAAACCTGTTCTCTCTGTGCAACAGAGGTTGAGTTGTACACATGGATCACAGCATGTGGTGCTCCCTGTACGGCTTCGAAAGTACGTTTGATGATGTGCTCTCTTGCCTGTGTCAGTACCTGTACAGTCACATCATCAGGGATCATGTCTTTCTCGATCAGGGTACGCATGAACTGGTACTCTGTCTCAGATGCTGCCGGGAATCCGACTTCGATCTCTTTGAATCCCACATCAACCAATAACTGGAAGAATTCCAGCTTTTCATCCAGACTCATCGGCTCGATCAGTGCCTGGTTTCCATCACGCAGGTCAACGCTGCACCAGATCGGCGGTGCGTCTACATAATCTTTTTTCACCCAATCATATTCAAATTTCGGAGGCATAAAATATTGTCTCTCGTATTTTTTACAATTTTCCATTTTGTTTCTCTCCTTTTATTTAATTGGAAAGGGCGGCATCTGCTTTTTCTTCTGTTCATATGAAAAAACAAGAAATTTTTCATAAAAATCACACAATTTGCCTAATTCCTGACTTTTCACAAATATCCGTCAACTTTCTTGTCTTATTTTGTTGTCTAGCTAATGCTAACATATCTTATCGCGAAAGTCCATTGATGAATTTAAGCAATTTTCTTGATCTATTTTATTCTTCTCGTGTTTTAAAAATTAAATTGGTAAAACATTTCACACATTTTCATGGCTATCCAGGTAAATGTTCTCCGTCTGACTGTTTCTTTTACAACAGCCTGGCAGCTCCCCCATTTCTCCCCGTTTAAGAGATACGTGATCTGTCCGACCGGTGTTCCGCTTTTCACCGGCGCATCCAGTTTTTCCGGTACTTCTGTCTTTTCTTCTACCACATCATCATCTCCGACCAGAATCTTACCCGGACTTTCTTTTCCTTTGATTTCCACTTCCACTGCTGCTTTTCCAAACAAACCATTTTGGGAAACACCGTTTTCCACGGGTATTTTCGAAAGCTCCGGTATTTTCCACACCTCATCATAACGATAATGTGCCATTCCGTACTCCATCAGTTTTCTGGTATCTGTCCATTTATAATTCTTGTTGTTTGGCCAGCCACAGGCAAGCAGTGCCACTACAAATGTACGATTCTCACTCTGTAAAGCCCCTACATAGCAATATCCGGCATCCCCGGTAAACCCTGTTTTCCCGGAAATCGCACCATCCATCATCTGAAGAAATGCATTGTGGTTGCTGCAGCTAAAATTCCCCTTTCCCTCAGCATCAGAAAAGCTGTATACCGGCATTTGCGTGATTGCAAGAAATTCCGCTGCTTTGGGAGAACGCAGGACACAGTAGCTCATGATTTTTGCCAGATCTGCAGCTGAAATGCTGTGCACACCGCCCACATCCTCTCCATCCAATCCGTTTGGCGTAACAAAATGTGCCTCAGTGCATCCGATCTCTTCTGCCTTTTCATTCATCCACCCGGCAAATTGCGGAACGGATCCTGCAAGGTGTTCCGCGATCGCCACTGCAGAATCATTATGGGATTCCAGCATCAGGGAATATAGAAGATCCCCCAGATAAAACGCTTCCCCTTCGTGCATTCCCAGATGAACCTTCGGCTGTGCGACCGCATTTGCAGAGGCTGTCACCAGGTCCTTCGGATTTCCCTTTTCCAGCGCAAGAATGCAGGTCATGATCTTCGTTGTACTTGCCATCGGACGCATTACATGCTCTTCCTTTCCGAGCAGAACCCTGCCGCTGTCCGCATCCACCAGCGCAGCGGAACGGGCATAGAGCCGGGCAAGAAGCTGCTCCCTTTCCTGCTCACGGGTTTCTTTTTCCTGTGCAGTCTGCGCATCCGAGACCGGTTCCTTTTGCTGCGTAGTCTCCATTATCTGTGTCCGTTCATTTTCTTCCGCAGGCACTTTCCCTGATAAGACCTTACCCGGACTTTCTCCTGTGGATTCTCTCCATAGCATCTTTCCTTGAAAAATCTGCAAACTAAAAAAGAATACCATGCACGCTGCCAGAATCCCTCTTCTGATCCGTGCCGGTATTCCATTCCTCTTCTTTTCTTTCTTTTTCATGCGCCCCGCTCTCCCTCCTGCTCTTTTCTGTTCCATTTTATGAACAGGGACGGGCGTTTATACTATGGATTCCATTTTAAATATTCAGCCGGATCTGTGCCTCATCTTCCGCTTCTTCTTTGAATGTCTCCAGCTTCTCCGGTTCAATGCCCGGGAGATCATCTAAAGACTGCACACTGAATCTGCGCAGAAATTCTTCGGTTGTTCCAAAAAGCAGCGGACGTCCCGGTGCATCAAGGCGCCCAAGCTCGCAGACCAGATTGTACTCGATCAGCTTGTTTACCGCATGATCCGATTTGACTCCGCGAATCTTCTCAATCTCCAGCTTGGTGATCGGCTGACGGTAAGCAATGATTGAAAGTGTCTCCAGCATGACATCTGTCAGGACATACTTTTTCGGCTGCTTTGCGATCCGGATCAAATACTCATACATCTCCGGTTTGCTACAGAGCTGATATGCATGATCCAGTTCGATGATCCGGATGCCACGCTCCTCTTTCTGATACTTGTCCATCATATTATGGATAAGTTTCTCCGTCGTCGGCACATCCTGCTCGATCGCGGATGCGATCTTACTCACCTCGACCGAATCTCCCATAGTGAACAGGATTGCCTCTATGATACTCTCCAACTGTTTTGTTCTCATTTTCTTCTATACTCCTTGCCGCAGTCCCTCGTCCGATGTAATGATGATATCATCAAACGTATGCTCCTGATATACCTGTATCTCTCCTGTCTTCATCAGCTCCAGCACCGCCAGGAAGGTGACAATGATCTGTACCTTGGATGCCTGCTTTTTCAGGAGATCCCGGAAACTGAATCTGTGATGTACCTTTGCATACTCATAAACATATTCCAGTTTCTCCGGAAGCGTAACCTCTTCTTTCTCGATCTTGCCGAACTTACTTCGGATCGGATCCGTCTTATCTGCCTGTTTTTTCAGGATATCCTGAAAAATATCATTCAGCTTCGTCAGGGTCAGCCCGTCAAGAAGCGTATCCAGATCTACCGGTTCTTCGTATTCCTTTACTTCATCCGGAATAGTCGCTCCCTTATAGAACAGCTTTTCTCCGTCCACCTGGCGGTCACGCAGTTCATAAGACATGTATTTGTACATCTTGTACTGCAAAAGCTGCTCTACCAGTTCCTGACGCGGATCTTCTTCCTCGCCCTCTTCATTGACTTCCTTTGGAAGAAGCATTTTGCATTTGATGTCCAGAAGTGTCGCCGCCATGACCAGAAACTCACTCATGACATTCAGGTCTGCTCTGTCCATCGCCTGGATATATTCCATATACTGGTTGGTGATCTCTACGATTGGAATATCGTAGATGTCTATTTTATTTTTATCGATCAAATGTAAGAGCAGATCCAGAGGTCCCTCAAAAACCTGCAGCTTTACCGGTATTCCTTTTCCCATAGATATCCTTTCCAGTCAAATTGTCGATAACCTTATTTATTATACAGGAAAGCCGGGATGATATCAAGTACGACTAACTCTGCCGGATTCCAGAAGCGGAAATTGATCGTGTGGGTTCCGAGCCCTTTGCTTACCACAATATATTTCCCGTCTTTTTCATAACAGTCCCCGCTGTAGCGTGGAAACAGACGGAACTGCGGACTGATCACACCGCCAAGCAGTGGAAGTCTGGCAATCCCGCCATGTAAATGTCCGGACAGCACCAGGTCTGCTCCCCACTTCCAGTAGGTTTCTGCGTAAAGCGGATGATGTGCCATTAAAATGCAGTATGCGTCCGTCTCTGCACTGCCAATCCGTTCTTCCATCTCGCCAGTCGTAAGCGGACACACCTTCCATCCTTTTTTATAGCATCCAAATGGAAGCTCCATCCCATATAAGCGCAGCTTCATCCCGTTTACCGGGATCTCTTCTGATCCATTCACCAGGACATGAATCCCTGCCTTTTTCAGTTCATTCTCATAATATCCATATTCTTTGCCGTAAATCTCCTGCTGCTCATGCATTCTCTGCTCATGATTGCCATTACAGCACCAGACCGGTGCAATCTGTGGAAGTTTTTTCATCAAATCCGCTGCCGGTGTCCAGTCTCTTCCGGCTTTCCCGACCAGCATATCGCCGCCTGCCAGGATCAGATCCGGCTTTGCTTCCCTGATCGCCAAAAGCAGCTCTTCATTCTCTTTTCCATAGACATGATTATGCAGATCACTTAAGAAAGCAATCCGTACTTTTCCGGCATCTCCCTTTATTTTACTGGTTCTGATCCGGTATCTTGTAATCTTGAAGCAGTGCAGCTCCCGCCATACTTCTGCAAGAACTGCTGCTGCAAAAATCACCAGTATCAATACGATAATCCCTGTTGCCTTCATCTCTTCCCTCTTTCGTTATACCATCATTTCTTCCAGAATTTTAAGGAATGCGCCCCCAAATGTCAACTCCCCGACACCTTCTGTCGCATAAACCGGAACGCTTCCGATGGTTTTCTCATTCAGCCGGTAAATGACTTCTCCGATCTGGTCGCCTTTCTTTACCGGGGCAGTCTGTTTCTGTATCTGTACCTCTTTTTCCACGGCAGACAGATCTGATCCACTGGTATCCACATACCGGAAACCCTCCAGCGTCTCTCCCTTTGCCTTCTCCTGCATTCCATGTTTCACTTCGGCATACACAATTTTTTCCAGTGCCCTTTCATCCTGGTAAATACTGCATTTCCCAAAGCCATAGTTTAACATGGCAATGGCATCCTTTATCCGTGTCTTAGAATCCGGCTCTGCCATTACAACCGCAATCATATTGACCCCGTCTTTTCTTGCCGTTGCAGACAGGCAGAACTTCGCACCGCTTGTGGATCCGGTCTTCAGTCCGGTTGCGTATTCATACTGCCGGATCAGTTTGTTGGTATTACTCAGTCCGAATTCACTGCTGCCCTTTGCCGTAGTGTGGGTAATATTTTCCATCCAGATCGTTGAGTAGTCCTCGATCTGTGGATACTTCGTGATCAGCTCCCGCGACATCAGTGCAATGTCTCTCGCTGTCGTCAGATGTCCTTCCGTGTCCAGTCCATTGCAGTTGACAAAATGGGTATTCGTCATTCCAAGCCCTGCCGATCTCTGATTCATCTTTTCCACAAAAGCCGGTTCACTCCCGGCAATCTTTTCTGCCATCGCCACGCAGGCATCATTGGCACTTGCCACAGCAATGCACTTGATCATTGTATCCACAGTTTGCTTCTCACCAGCTTCCAGAAATACCTGGGATCCACCCATCGATGCAGCGTACTCAGAAGTTGTGACTTCGGTATCCGGCGTGATCATTCCGTCTGCCAGTGCATCAAAGATCAGAAGCAGCGTCATAACCTTTGTCACACTCGCCGGGGGCTTTTTCTCATCCGCATTTTTTTCTAAGAGAACCTGACCTCCGGAAGCTTCCATAATAACTGCGGACTCAGCAGATAGTTCCAGACCGGTCAGATTGCCCGAATTGTCTCTGTTCGTCTGCTCCGGATCCTCCTGCCGGATCACATCCTGCATAGCTTTCGGTCTTTCTCCCGGCTCGAAAACATCTGCCGCCCGGACCGGGATCCCATATACGGTCTGCACGCACAGAACCATGCCAAGCAGACCTGCCAGAAATTTGCGCATCATAAGACTCCTTTTTTCCATCCATCGATACTATATAAATAAGCCTTCTGACAGGAAAATAGAACCTTTCTTTACACTTCCCGGTTCATTTTTTCGCCTTCCTCATTGAACCAGTCCATTGCCTGACAGATTCCTTCTTCTGCAAATGGGAATTCTCTCTTTGTGATCTTTTCCTGTGGAATCTTATCATAAATAAACGGTCCTTCCCAGATACTTCCGACAAGAATCGTTTCTGAATTTTCCTCATCGGTCTTTTTTTCTTCTTTCGCCAGGCGATAATTCATTTTTCCCATACTTCCGTTAAATTTCGCTTTTTTATAAAAATTCAGCGGAAAAAGCTGCATTCTTTCTAACATATTTTTCACCTCAAAAACCGGCACAGAAACTTGGGGATTTCTGTGCCGGTACTCTATTTTTTATACAATTATATCAATAAGTCGGAGGAATGTCTATACTATGCAGTCTTCTGATCTACCTCATATTTTGCAGCAGCTTCGTTGATTGCATCTCTCATGATCTCGATTGCCTGATCTACGTGTTCTTTTGCAAGGATCAGTGGCGGGATCATACGGTTTACGCTGTCGCCGATCGCTGTGATCAGAAGTCTTCTTCTGAAGCATGCCCATTTTACTTCAAGAGCGATCGGAATATCGTATTCGCATCCTACCAGAAGTCCTTTTCCTCTTGCTTCTTTTACATGTGGAAGCTCTGCAAGTTTTTCTTTCATGTATTCACCCATTACTTTTGCATTTCCACTTAAATCTCTGTCGAGGATTTCAGAAATGGAAGCAAGAGATGCGGCACATGCAAGTGGATGTCCACCGTATGTAGAGCCATGTGTTCCTGATGTAAATACTGCAGCTACTTCTTCGCTTGCGCAGCATGCACCGATCGGCATTCCGCCTCCCATAGCTTTTGCCATCGTTACACAGTCAGGTTTTACACCATATCCCATGAATGCCATTGGAGATCCTGTACGTCCCCATCCGGTCTGTACTTCATCGAGAAGGAGAAGCATACCTCTTTCATCACAGAGTTTACGAAGTCCTTCGATAAATTCCTGTGTTGCCGGATGTACACCACCTTCGCCCTGTACCGGCTCGATCATGATCGCGATCGTGTTATCTGTTACTTTTGACTTGAAATCTTCAAGGTTGTTATATTCTGCGTAGGAGAATCCCGGAAGCATCGGTTTGAATCCAAGCTGGCATGCGTTATCCGGCTGTCCTGTTGCGGAAAGTGCTCCGTATGTTCTTCCGTGGAAACCATTGATTGCTGTTACGATATGGTAATGTTCCGGGCCATATTTTTCAACGCCGTATTTTCTTGCCATCTTGATCATACATTCGTTGGCTTCTGTTCCTGAGTTCTGGAAGAAAATCTTATCCATTCCGATCGTGTCACAGATCTTCTTTGCGAGAAGTGCCTGTGGAATTGTGTATGGGTAATTGAATGTATGCATGATGTCATCAAGCTGGTCTTTTACTGCTGCGACAACCTTCGGATTTCTGTTACCTGGTGTATTTACGGCAACTCCACCATAAAAGTCGAGGTAAGCTACCCCTTTTTCATCATAGAGATACATACCTTCTGCACGTTCTGCGATAAAATCATATCTTGCATAGGTTTCTACCATATATTTTTTTACAATGTCCTTTAATTCTTCTGCTGTGAGTCCTGTGTCTTTGAGTTTCATAAGAATCTCCTCGCTTTCCTTCTTTTGATCATATACTACTTCATGCTATTCGTTCCGGACTTCGAATAAAAATGTGTAAAAGAATGTGCCTTTTGTTTAGCAGGAAATCCCTTCGGAATTTACCGCTAAACAAAAAGACGCCATGTACTAACTGTACATGACGTCCTTGTCGTTTACAAGACACAGTATAGACCACAGTCTACGGTTTTGTCAACAACAATTATGTCAAAAAATTATCTTTCATTTTGTCTTTTGCTTGTTCAATCTGCTGTATTTGTTCCTCATCCATGCTTTCCTGAAGATTTTCTTTCTTCTGGCGATAAATTGTCGCAGAAAAATCCATAATGTATCCAATCAGGATCAGATTGCCAATTGCACGCCCTGCACGAACCGGTATCATGGCAACAAACGCTGCAACTATGTTCTGCAGGAACATAAAAAGGAACAACGTATAGAATCCCCATGCGATCGAACTCTCCAGACAGATGATCCCCCTGTAGTTAAATGGCTTCTCATGGTAATCCCACCAGATCTCACCGAAAATGCGCTTCATCACAAGTGCCGTCAGAAATTCCAACGTCGTTGCAAGAAACGATCCCAGGAAAAACAGCAGTATACTATTGTCGCTATACGGACGTAATATAAAAAACACCGTAAGAGCACCAAACCCGTAGATCGGGCAAAACGGACCTTTTGCAAATCCCCTGTTCGTAATCTTATGATTACAAAATGACATATAGATGGATTCCACTAGCCATCCCATCATGCTGTAAGTCAGAAACCACATCACAACCTCATATCCATCTATTCCAAATATTATCCTATTCCACCACATAAAATTTTCCTGTAAAAATGGAGGGTTTATGAATCATAAACCCTCCATTATTGTTCTGCACATATTAGTTATATTTACGTTTTCTAGCAGCTTCAGATTTCTTTTTACGTCTAACGCTTGGTTTTTCGTAATGTTCTCTTTTGCGAATCTCCTGCTGAATTCCTGCTTTGGCACAGTTTCTTTTGAATCTGCGTAAAGCACTATCTAACGTTTCGTTTTCTTTAACGATTACATTTGACATAGTCTCACACCTAACCTCCCCTCCAGCCTGGTATTGTGCATCATACGACTGTTCGGGTATATTTATTGCACTACATTAGATTATATCATATTTTTCATCTCAGTCAAGAATTTTTTGAAAAATAGGAAAAATATGCATAAATCTGTCATTTTCCGGCATTATTTTATCTGTTCTGCCAGTACCTCTTTGACTTTTGCAAGGGCATCCGGGATTCCAGCCGGGTTCTTTCCGCCAGCCTGTGCCATATTCGGACGTCCACCGCCGCCACCACCTACACAGGAAGCGATTGCCTTGATCAGGTTACCTGCGTGAGCACCCTTCTTCATTGCTTCATCTGTTGCTGTAGCCATCAGGCTTACCTTGTCGTTCGCGCTGGATGCAATCACGACCACGCCTTCTCCGATCTTCTCCTTGAGCTGGTCTCCAAGGTCACGCAGTCCGTTCATGTCCATATCTTCTACGCTGACAGCAATCACTTTTACGCCGGCTACTTCTTCTACCTGATCCATCACATCACCCATGGCATCTTTCGCAAGCTTGCTCTTCAGGCTTTCTACTTCACTGTGAAGTTCTTTGTTCTCAGCCTGAAGGTGTGCGATCTTCTCAGATACAGTATCCGGAGTTGCTTTCAGGAGCCTAGCTGCTTCATGAAGCAACTGTTCCAGTTCTCCATAATAATCCATCAGTCCTTTGGATGTAAGTGCTTCGATACGGCGTACCCCTGCTGCCACACCACTTTCAGACAGGATCTTGAATGCTCCGATCTCGCTTGTATTGGCAACATGTGTACCACCGCAGAACTCAATAGAGTAATCTCCCATATTTACAACACGGACGATGTCGCCGTATTTCTCACCGAACAGAGCCTGTGCTCCGGTCTTTCTTGCTTCTTCGATCGGCATGTTCTTAATGACAACCGGCAGAGATCTGGAAATGCTTTCATTTACCATATCTTCTACTTTCTGCAGTTCTTCCGGTGTCATTGCCGAGAAATGAGAGAAGTCGAAACGAAGTCTCTTGTCGTCTACATAAGATCCGGACTGTTCTACATGTGTACCAAGTACGGTACGGAGTGCTTTCTGAAGCAGATGGGTCGCACTGTGGTTTCTTGCACAAAGCACACGTCTCTGCGAATCAACGGTCAGAGTAACCTGATCTCCAACCTTCATCATACCCTTTGCCATATAACCGATATGACCGATCTTGCCACCAAGCATCTTCTTCACATCTTCCACAACAAATTCACCGTCACCGCATTTGATCACACCGTGGTCGGCTTCCTGTCCACCGCTTGTTGCGTAGAACGGAGTCTCATCTACAAAGATGGTTCCTCTCTCACCGTCAGAAAGAGCGTCTACGATCTCATCTTCTGTGGTAAGTACCGTAATCTTCGATTCATATTCCAGATGCTCGTATCCGACAAACTTAGAAGTTACAGACGGATCGATGGATTCGTATACAGTTGCATCTGCTCCCATGTAGTTCGTTGCCTTACGTGCTTTTCTTGCAGTCTGGCGCTGAACTTCCATTGCGGCTTTAAATCCCTCTTCATCAATATCCATACCTTCTTCTTCCAGGATCTCTTTGGTAAGATCGATCGGGAATCCATAGGTATCATATAATTTGAACGCATCTTCTCCGGACAGAGTCTTTGTTCCTTCTTCTGCCATCTTTTCTTTCAGCAAAGCGTATACTCAATATCAAAAACCGTATTTCATGTGAGTCACACTATGATTTGACAATACGGGAGCTTAAACGCAAGTAATTATTTCATAATCGTCAAGATAAATGAGTAAACGTAACAGATTGATAAAAGCGATCAAGCACCCAGAATGGTTGCTTGCTGTGGTCTTCCGTAGATTATCTCCTTTTATAAAGAATGATAAATTCTATTTGCGAATTTTGTATTTCTTGGAAATGAAAGGAAAAATACTTCATTTGGAGAATCCGAGGACATTTACAGAGAAACTGCAATGGCTGAAAATCTACGATTATAAGCCAGAATACACTCAATTGGTGGACAAATTGGCAGTCAAGGATTATGTGGCTTCGCGTATAGGTAAAGAGTATGTCATTCCTACGTTAGCTGTTTGGAACAGTGTGGAGGAGATTGACTGGGATTCTCTACCTAGCCAGTTCGTTCTGAAGACTACTCATGGTGGAGGAGGGTGCGGTGTTGTGGTTTGTACTGACAAGTCAAAATTGGATAAAGAAACAGCGATAAAGAAATTAAGAGTGTCTATGCATACAAATGCTGGGCAGATTTATCGGGAGAAACCTTATTTGAATGTTCCACGAAAAATCATTGCAGAGAAGTTTATTGCAGAGCGAAAAACACATTACGAGAATTCATTCGAGGAACTGAAGGACTACAAGTTTTTTTGCTTTGGGGGCAAGGTGAAGTGTTTCAAGATAGACTTTGGTCGTTTCGTAGAGCATCATGCAAACTACTATTCTCCTGACGGTGAGTTTCTACCATTTGGGGAGAAGGCTTATGAACCCGATTCGAATCATGTGGAGAACATGCCCGACAATCTTTCAGAAATGATAGATGTTGCTGAAAAACTGTCAAGTGGTTTCAAGTTCTTGCGAGTGGATTTATATAATGTAAAAGGTAAAATATATTTTGGTGAACAGACCTTCTATCCTGCTGCAGGTATGGGCGCATTTATGCCTGAAGAATGGGATGAGAAGATAGGTGAATGGTTGAAGGTGTCAAAATAATAATTAACGTCCACACAGGTAAAGTTTATGATTTTTTCAGTGTCTATCGAAGTATATGACGCTATATCAACGGGCGGAACGATAACAAATAAAAATGAATATGACATTAAAACATTTTTTCGAAGTATATCCTCCCAAGCGTATGTGGAGGAAGATGTGGATAGGTCTTGCTGACCTACCAATGATGCCTCAACATAGAGCTAAGTGCTTGAAAATGGCGGGAGTAAATATTAAAGGTCGTGCTATGATTTATGGTGGAGTAGGTGTTGATACGGTCTATCCTGACAGTATCTATATCGGAAAAGGTGTG
>ERZ836939.773-NODE-773-length-41414-cov-4.570372_pt1 | contig 41414 bp, 37 predicted proteins | sample MGYA00519912_ERZ836939 | MGnify/ENA primary metagenome ERZ836939 (study PRJEB31850, sample SAMEA3708810) | human gut metagenome | biome: human gut; feature: human-associated habitat; material: faeces | place: China | collected 2014 ...
CTCCCCCGCCCCAACTTGAGAAGATCCCCCTCTACAGAGGTTTTTTGACAAGCTGAACCGCCTGTTTCCAAAGGAAACAGGCGGTTTTTCCCATTCTTTTCTGCTATTCAGCCCAAGAGGTCCTTCACGGCCTGGGTGTCGGGGGACACCACCAGCAGCACGCTCTCCCCGGCCTGCTGGAGGAAGGGGTCCTCCAGTTTGGGGACTTCCGCCGGACGGTAATCCCGGTTGCTGTCGATCTGGTTTTGGAGATAGGTCTCCATCGCCCCCACGGCGGCCTCGGCTCCATCTGCGTCGGAGAAGATCAGCAGGGCCAGCTGCTCACAGTCCGCCCCCGAGGAGTTCCACAGGGAACCGTCCACCAGCTGATCCTGGGACAGGCCCGCGCTCTCCAGGCCGTAGATGTCCCAGGCCATGGAGTAATCGTACTCGTCCAGGGTATAGGTGAAGATTCCGCTGTCCAGAATTTTCTGGGCCTGCTCCTTGGTATAGGGCTGGGCCGTCTCTCCCCCGCCGGCACCGCATCCGGCCAGCATAGCCAGACAGACCGCCGCAGCGGTCAAACCGAACATTTTCTTTCTCATACCTGCGCCTCCTGAGTGGGATACAGCGTCTCATACGAGACGGTGTGGGTCTTTAAATACTCCAGCCAGGCCTGACAATAGGCCTTTTTCAGATGGACCCCGTCGTTGCTGGCGTCCGCAGGCAGTTGCCCGTCAGGGCCGGTGAACTCCGGCTCCAGGTCCAGGAACACCACCTGTTTCTCCTCCGCGACCTGCTGCATCAGGTCGTTGTACACCCGCAGATGCTCGTTGGTCAGATAGCTGGCCCCGCCGGTGGCGGCGATCACGTCCTCGTTGAGGGGGATGAGCCCCTGGATGTAGATGACCGCGTTGGGCTGGCAGGCCCGGATGGCGTCGATGGCATTGCAGTAGGCGTTATAGAATCCCTTGTCGTTGTTGTACCCCAGCTCGTTCACCCCCAGGGACAGGTAGACCTTTCCGTACTGCTTCAGACCCAGGGCCTCCAGCAGGGTGTACTTCTGTCCGTCGATGGTCAGAGCCTTCTTCTCCGCCAGCTTGAAAATGGACAGGCCGTTGGAGGTGAGGTTCTCCCCACAGCCAATGCCGCTGTACAGCAGGAAGCCGTCGGTGCGGGAGTCGCCGATGAAGGCGGCGTCCTCAAAATAGGAGTTATCCACCGCCGGGCTCTCGGGGCAGGGCTGGGAGAAGTCATAACCGGACAGGGAGGCCGAGCCGCTCACCGTCTGGGTCTCTCCCCCGGCGGGGACCGTCTTTCCCGCATTGGCCGGCTGGGAGCCTTCCGCGCTCCCGTCCCCCTCCGGAGTCTGGACCTGGGAGGTGTCGGAACCGGTCTCAGGAGCGGAGCTGCTCCCCTCCGTCTGGGGCTCCGGCGTCTGAGACGCATCCCCCGCCGGGGCGGAGGTACTGGACGAACCGCCGCTCCCGCTCTCGCTCCCGGACGAAACGGCGGATTTCGGCGCGCAGCCGGACAGCAGGACCGCGCTGAGAAGCAGGCCGGCCAACAGCCGGCGTCTGGAAAACAACATCATAGCAATAAATTTCCTCCAGATTGTATCTCTAAGTTTTTTTATGCCTCTGGGGAAGGTGGGGCAGCACAATGCGCAGCACCGTCGAGGCCAGCATGGCGCCCACCGCCAGGGAGGCAGCCATGCCGAAGGTATTGAGCAGGGTGGATAAAAACAGCTGGGTCTCCCCCGCCACACAGTGGCGCATGGCGTAGTAGATGCCCGATCCGGGTACCAGGGGGAGCAGGGCCACCTGCAGATAGCCGGTGACCGGGCAGCGGCGCAGCCGGGCCATGCACTCGGAAAAGACCGCGATGGCCGCCGCGGCAGCGAAGGCGGCCGGTATGCTGCCTATCGGGAGCAGCTGAACGGCCAGGTACACAAACCACCCCAGGGCGCCCCCCAGGCCGCAGATGAGAATTCCGCCTCCATGGATGTTATACACCAGTCCAAAGGCCACACTGGCCAGGAAGGCCCAGAGGCAGGGAAAGAAAAATTCCTGTATCATGTCCGCCCCCCTACTGCCCAACGGCCAGGGCCACCACTACGCCCAGCGCAATGGCCGCCGCGGTGAGAAGCGCCTCCGCCGTCCGGTTCACCCCGGAGATAATGTCTCCGGCCATGATCTCCCACATGGCGTTGGTGAGGGCGCGCCCCGGCACCAAAACCATCAGGGTGCCAATGGTGATGGCGTCCAGATTCTGCTGTGGGGTCAGGTTCACCAGGGCCAGCGCCACCAGGGAAGCGATGGCCGCTCCGAACAGAGTCTGGATAAAGCCGTTGAAGCCCAGCCGTCCGCCCATATACAGCATCCAGACGCCCACCGCCAGGCCGCAGACTCCGGCGTACAGGCTGTCCAGCAGATCGCCGCCGAAAAACGCGGCGAAAAAGCCGGACGCCGCCGCATATCCCAGCAGGAACACCCACCCGGGGTAGAGGTGGCGCTCCTTCTCCAGTGCGTCCACCTGGGCCTTGGCCTCCTCCAGCGGCGGGACCTCTTGGCACAGCCGCCTGCACAGGTCGTTGCACCGCTCCAGCAGCTCGATGTCCGTGCCGTGGGCCGGAATCCGGCGCATCTGGGTAATGGGATGCCCTGTGGGGGTATTGAAGCTGACGATCAGACAGTTTGGAATGGCAAATACCTGGGGCTGAAGCCCGTAGGCTGTGAGCAGGCGCCGGACGGACTCCTCCACCCGGTAGATCTCCGCCCCGCTGTACATCAGCTGATAGCCCAGCTCGGTCCCCATATTCAACAGGGCGTCATAGTCCATGTGATCCGCCTCCTGGAACCAGCATACCATGTTTCTGAAAAATGGCAAGCAACAATTTTGTAACAAAAACCCACCTTTCTCCAGTTCCGCAGGAGGAGGCCGGCCTGTGCCGGAACGGGCGGTTCCGCTCCGAAAAAGCCACCCTACATCAATAAGACGCGCCGCCGGGAAAAAAAGTTTTCCGGCGGCGCGTCTTTTTTAATTTTCCGTGACCGGCGCTCCGCCAGGGAAGGCCGTCTCCTTTTTCAGGATGCCCACACCGATGGGAGTGGGGCCGGTGTGCACCCCGATGGTCACCCCGATGTGGAACTCCCCCACCAGCCGGGCCGGATAGCCCCGCTCCTCCAAACCGGCCAGCAGGCGGCGGGTAAAGTCCTGGTACTCCTCCCGGTCCAGGCCGTAGCCGGTGGCCAGGTAGTAGTCGTTCAGATCGATCTCCCGCCGGGCCAGATAGCGGTAGAACAGCTCCATCACCCGGTTCAGGGAGTTCTTCCGCCCGGGCGCGATGCCGTCGGTCACCAAACCGTCCCCCTCGTACCCGATCAGGGGCTTTACCCGCAGCAGGCTCCCGGTGGCGGCGGCCGCCTTGCCGATCCGCCCCCCGTGGCGCAGATACTCCAGGTCATTTGTCGTAAAGAAAATACGCCCCGTTGTCTTAGTCCGCTCCAAAATTCCGGCCGCCTCCTCCAGGGAGCAGCCCGCATCCCGCAGCCGGACCGCCTCGATGACCAGCAGCCCCTGGAGCACTGTGGCCAGCCGGGAGTCCAGCACCCGGACCTGAGCCTGGGGAAATTCCTCCAACAGCACCTCCCGGGCGTTCCGGGCACACTGGATAGACCCGCTGAAGGGCTCATTGAGACAGATGCACAGCACCGCCTCCCCCCGCGCCGCAATGGGCCGGAAGGCGTCCAGATAGTCCTCGATGGTGGGCATGGAGGTCCGGGGAAACACCCCCGGGTGCTCCGCCATCTGCCGGTAAAACTCCTGGGCGGTGATGTCCCGCTCCTCCCGGTAATAGTTCTTCCCATCCATGGAGACATAGTAGGAGACCAAGGTGACCCCCAGCTTCTCCGCCCGCTCCCGCCCCAGGTCACAGGAGCTGTCGCTGACGACTTGAAACTTCATAGCGCTTGCCCTCCCACCCGCAGGGTGTAAAATTCGTGTTAAGTATCATATCCTCTTTTTTCAGAAAAAGCAATCTGTAATTGAAAAAAGACGGAAAAACTTTGCCGCCCCCTCTCCCTCCCCCTCCTTGACGGCCCGCCGTTCCCCACCGTATAATGGAACCACAGCAGGCGGGCCCCAGCGCCCGCCGGAACAAAGGAGGCAGGTCCTATGCAGGCGCGTGAGCTTCAGTTCCACATCCAGTGTCTCCCCGGCCAGGTGGGCCGGTACTGCATCCTCCCGGGGGACCCGGGGCGGTGCGGGGAGATCGCCAAATACTTTGACGACCCGGTGCACATCCAGACCAACCGGGAGTATGTCACCTACACCGGCACCCTCCTGGGAGAGCCGGTGAGCGTGGTGTCCACCGGCATCGGCGGCCCTTCGGCGGCCATCGCCATGGAGGAGCTGTGCAATCTGGGGGCGGACACCTTTGTGCGGGTGGGCACCTGCGGCGGCATCCATCTGGAGGTCCAGAGCGGGGACGTGGTGGTGGCCACCGGGGCCGTCCGTATGGAGGGGACCAGCCGGGAGTACGCCCCCATCGAGTTTCCGGCGGTGCCCCACTACCAGGTGCTCGCCGCCCTGACCCAGGCGGCCCAGAATCTGGGCAAGCCCTGGAAGGCCGGGGTGGTCCAGTGCAAGGACTCCTTCTACGGCCAGCACAGCCCCGGCCGGATGCCGGTGTCCTATGAGCTGGAGACCAAGTGGGAGGCCTGGAAGCGGCTGGGGGTGCTGGCCAGCGAGATGGAGTCGGCCGCCCTCTTTACCGTGGCCGCCGCCCGGGGCGTCCGGTGCGGCTCGGTGTTCCATGTGATCTGGAACCAGGAGCGAGAGAAGGAGGGGCTGGACCAAAAGGAGTCCCACGACACCTCCGCCGCCATCCAGGTGGGGGTGGAGGCCCTGAAGCTCCTCATCCAGCAGGACCGGGCGGAAGGGCGCTGACTTCTCTTTTCGGCTTGAGAAAATGCCCAAAATAAAAACAGGCGGTATAGACTTGCATAGTCTATCCCGCCTGTTTTGACTTTTCCGGTTAAATTCCTCGCTCCAGCCACGCCCGGTACTCCGCCGCCGGGCGCACCCGGCCCACGGCGGACAGGGAGGCACCCACAAAGGGGAAGATCCGCTCCGCCAGCCGGCGCAGCTCCTCCCGGGTCACCTGGTCGTAGGCGGCCAGGATCTCCTCCGACTCCCGCACCCTTCCGTACAGCAGGGCGGAGGTGCCCAGGTGGCTCATGCGGGCCTGGACCGACTCCATCCCCATGAGGATGTTGGCCTGGGCCTGGTCCCGGGCCCGGGAGAGCTCCTCCTGGGTGGGGCCGTGGTCGGCCAGCTCCCCCACGATGGCCCGGACGGCCTCCAGGGCCCCTTGTTCCTGCTCCTGATTCAAGGCGGTGTAGATCCCCAAAAGGCCGGTGTCGGCGTGGTCGGACACATAGGAGTAGACGGTGTAGCACAGCCCCCGCTTTTCCCGCAGCTCCTGGAACAGCCGGGAGGAGCACCCGCCTCCCAGGATGGAGTTGAGCAGCAGCAGGGCGTACCGCTCCTCGTCCAGATAGGACAGGGCGGGGAAGGCCAGAATCAGGTGATTCTGCTCGATGGCCTTCTTCCGCACCGTGACGGCGGGGAGGTAGACGGCCTCCCGCACCTTGGGCAGGGGGGCCTCGGGCAGGGCGGACAGCCGCCGGGTGAGGGCGTCCACGTGCCGCTCCTCAAAGCTGCCCGCCAGGGCGGCCACGATGGCCCCGGGGACATAGTGCTCCCGCTGCCACCGGCGCAGGCTCTCCCCGGTCATGTGCTCCAGGGTGGAGGCCTTTCCCAGGATGGGGCGGCCCAGGGGGCGGCCCTTGTACACCGCCATGGCCAGCCGCTCAGCGCACAGGTCCTCGGGGGCGTCCTCGTACATCCCGATCTCCTCCAGGATCACCCCCCGCTCCAGGGCCGCGTCCCCCTCGTCAAACCTGGAGTCAAAGAGCATATCGCACAGCATCTCCCCCGCCCGGTCCAGGTGCCGGTCCAGGCACCGGGCGTAGAAGCAGGTGCTCTCCTTGGTGGTGTAGGCGTTCACCTGGCCGCCGATGGCGTCCATCTCCATAGCCAGGTCGGCGGCGGAGCGGCGGCTGGTTCCCTTAAAGGACATGTGCTCGATGAAGTGGGCGGCCCCGTTCTCCTCGGCGCGCTCGTGACGGGAGCCGGCTCCCACAAAAAATCCCAGGGCGGCGGAGCGGACGCCGGGGATGTGTTCCGTTAAAATACGTGCCCCGTTGGGCAGGGTGATGGTACGGTACATAACAGCTTCCTCACTTTGACAGAATTCGTACTTGGAGAAGTATATCACATATACAGGGAAAACGTCCACGGAAGTTGTACGTCTGTGTACACAAAACCCTGGAAATTTTCCAGCCCCTCCGGGGACAGGGACACAAAAATTTTTCCCTTTCCGGTATAGCCGCCCAAAAACTGGTCCACAATATCCCTCGGAGGTGGTTCCATGAAACGGAATCTGTTTCAAAAATTAGGCGATTTCGTACTGGGAAAGGGCTTCTACATAGTCCTGTTCCTGTGCGTCGCCGCCATTGGAATTTCGGGCTATTATCTCATCCGCACCGTCACCGGGGGCAGCCAGCCCAGCGAGCCGGTTACGGCCAACCCCACCGTCACCCTCCCGGACAGCAGCGCCCAGGAGGCCCCTTCCACCCAGCCGCTGGAGGAAGAAACTCCCGAGGAGGAGCCCCCCGCCCCGGCCGTCCAGGAGGACGACCCCCAGCCGGTGAAGGAGCCCGCCCAGGAGGAGGTCTCCACCCAGCCGGAGTACAAGGAAGTGGTCTACACCTGGCCGGTGAAGGGGCAGGTCCTGCGGGCCTTCACCGCCGAGGCCCTGGCCTATGACCCCACCATGGGGGACTGGCGCACCCACTGCGGCGTGGACATCGCCGCCGAGGCGGGACTCAAGGTGCTGGCCGCCGGCGAAGGGCAGGTAGCTGAGGTCTGCTCCGACCCCATGATGGGCACCACGGTGACCGTCCAGCAGCCGGACGGCGTGACGGCGGTATACTCCAATCTGGCGGAGGAGGTCGCCGTGTCCGTGGGGGACGCGGTGGAGACCGGGGCCGTCCTGGGCACCGTGGGCAGCACCGCCATCGCGGAGAGCGGGATGGAATCCCACCTGCACCTGGAGCTGCTGGCGGAGGGGAACCACGTGGACCCCCTGGACTATCTGCCGGAGCAGAGCTGAATTTATAAAAAACGCCATACCGGCCGGAGAAAAAATTCTCCGGCCGGTACTAAAAATGCCGTTACTTTTCCAGCCCATATTGGGCTGGAAAAGTCCGCGCGCTGCGCGCCGGAGCCCTTGCTCCACAAGGGCTCCGGGGCATTCGATTCCATTCGAGGCGGGCTGACGCCCCCTCGAGCTCCCCCATCGAAATCCGAGTTTTTTTGTTCTGTCATCACTTTTTGTGCTCTGAACGCCATACCGGCCGAAGGAAAATCCTCCGGCCGGTATGGCTCTTTGTTTGGCTTGGGGAAAGAAGAACGCAAATGTAATTAGATACCGCCTCTTACACGAAGGGGTTCTCGGTGGGATAGGGCAGGCTCTTGGGCTGGTTGTAGGCGATGTCCTCCACGCCCAGCAGCTTCATCACCTCAAACAGGGCCTTGCCGTAGTGGCCGAAGGCCACCGCACCGTGGTGGGGATAGCCCTTCTGCACCAGCACGTGGCGGTAGAAGCGGCCCATCTCCGGAATGGCGAAGACGCCGATGCCGCCGAAGGAGCGGGTCTTGACGGGCAGGACCTCGCCCTGGGCGATGTAGGAGCGCAGCTTGCCCTGACTGTCGCACTGCAGGCGGTAGAAGGTGATCTGGGAGGGAGCGATGTCGCCCTCCAGGGTGCCGCGGGTGAAGTCGGGGTCGGAGCCCTTGGGCTCCAGCAGGCGGTGCTGGATGAGCTGATACTTCACGGCCCGGTCGGCGCACAGCTTGCAGCTGGGGGTGTTGCCGCAGTGGAAGCCCATGAAGGTATCGGTGAGCTGATAAGGGAACTTGCCCTCGATGTCCTCGTGGTACAGGTCGGCGGGGACGGAGTTGTTGATGTCCAGCAGGGTGACGGTGTCGCCGGAGACGCACATACCGATGTACTCGGACAGAGCGCCGTAGATGTCCACCTCGCAGGAGACGGGAATGCCCCGGCTCACCAGGCGGGAGTTCACATAGCAGGGCTCAAAGCCGAACTCCTTGGGGAAGGCGGGCCAGCACTTGTCGGCAAAGGCCACGTACTCCCGGGCGCCCTTGTGCTCCTCCGCCCAGTCCAGCAGGGTGACCTCCAGCTGGGCCATGCGCTCGTTCATCTCGGGGTAGTAGCGGCCCTCGCCCATCTCCTTGGCCATGTCGGCGCAGATCTCGGGGATGCGGGGGTCGTCCTTGTGGGCCTTGTAGGCCACCAGCAGATCCAGCTCGGAGTTCTCCTCGATCTCCACGCCGATCTCATACAGGCCCTTGATGGGGGCGTTGCAGGCAAAGAAGTCCTGGGGACGGGGGCCGAAGGTGATGATCTTCAGCTTGGACAGGCCGATGAGGGCGCGGGCGATGGGCACATAGTCCTGGATCATGGCGGCGATGTCCTCGGCGGTGCCCACGGGGTACTCGGGGATGTAGGCCTTCAGGTGGCGCATGCCCAGGTTGTAGGAGCAGTTGAGCATGCCGCAGTAGGCGTCGCCCCGGCCGTCGATCAGGTCCTTGCCGGTCTCCTCGGCGGCGGCGGCGTACATGACGGGGCCGTCAAACTTCTGGGCGATGAGGGTCTCGGGGGTCTCGGGGCCGAAGTTGCCCAGGAACACCACCAGGGCGTTACAGCCGGCAGCCTTCACCTCGTCCACGGCCTTGAGCATGTCCTTCTCGTTCTCCACGGTGGTCTTGCACTCGTAGATGTCCACGCCCTTGGCCTGGCAGGCGGCCACCACCGCGGCGCGGCGGCGCTCCGACAGGGAGATGATGAAGCAGTCCCGGGACACCGCGATGATGCCCAGCTTTACAGTGGGAATGTTGGTCAGCATAATGTTCTCACACCTCTTTTAAAATTGAGCCGGTTCAGATGAGCCCGGCAATGTCAATGTTTTCTCCGTCCAGGCGCACGGGCGCTCCCTGGGCGGCCTCGCTGCTGTCCTTGTGGGCCAGCAGCCACTTGTTCCGGGCCCACAGGCACTGGTCCTCCTGGTTGCCCGCCAAAATGGCCGGCTTGTCCAGGTTGGTGCCCTTGGGCAGGACGATGGCCACCTGGAACCCCTCTCCCGCCTTGGCGGAGCAGGGGGCGTAGTGTAGGGTGGTGGCGTACACCTCCACCAGGGTGCCGGCGGGGCACAGGAAGGCCTCCACCTTGCCGGTGTCCAGACGGCCGTCCGTCATCTCCTCCCGCTTGGCCAGCAGGAGGATAAAGTCCTGAACGCCCACGTTCAGCTCACTGTCCCGATGGTACTCCAGGCAGTTGAGCTTGGTGTTGTGGCCGTTGCACCAGCCGATCTGGATGGGCATGCCGCCGTAGGCCCGGTCGGACAGCTCCCCGCACACGGGCAGGGCCATGAGCTCGGGCTGCTCCGGGACGTACTCGGTCCCCTCCGGGACCGGGGTCACCCGCTCCAGGGTGTCCAGCAGCCCGGTCAGGTCGTAGCCGGTGAGCACCTGTCCGTACTTGGTGAAGGACGGATCAAAGACAGATTGAATGGTCATAAGCATTCACCTCAAGTTTGGGAGCGCACTCCCGCAAATTGTGCCAGCGCGGCCTCGCACAGCCGCTGGCTGATGGGAAAAAACAGCTGAGCGGCGGGACCCACCAGAAAGGCGCAGATCACGGTGCCCAGTCCCACCACGCCTCCCAGAGCCAGCCCCACCAGGGCAAAGGTCAGGTCCACCCCGATGCGCACCGGACCGAAGGGTTTTCTCAGCTTGTCGCTGAGCACCACCGCCACCAGGTCGTTGGGGCCGGTGCCCGCCTGGGAGCGGATGACGATGGTCATGCCGAAGGCCAGGATGACGCACCCGGCCACCAGCAGCGCCAGCCGCAGGGGCAGCGGCAGCCCCCCGTGGATCACCGGGGACAGCCAGAGGGTATACACATCAATAATGGGACCGCCCAGGGCCATGCACAGCACGGTGCCGATTCCCACATAGGAGCGGTCCACCGCCAGCAGCACCAGCAGAATGACCAGCGACACCAGCAGGTGGGTCCGGCCGTGGGTCATGGCGGCGAAGGCCGGCCAGGGGATTCCCCGAAACAGGCCCTGTACAAATACGTTGAAGGGGTCGGAGCCCAGATCGCTCTGGAGAAACAGGGTCACGCCCAGATGGGCGACGCACAGCCCCGCCAGCAGCAGGACTACCCGGACGGCCAATTCCCGGCGCGTCCAGCCCTTCACGGCTCGTCCTCCGGCGCAGGCGGGTCCGGCTTCTTCTCCCGGTTGGCCCGGCACTGCTTGAAGTAGCGGAACAGGGAGTAGCCGCAGAACGCGGCGCCGGCCAGGCCCAGAATCCCGCCCCCGGCATAGGCCGCCCAATCGGGCATGTCGCTCCCTCCCCCCAGCTGGGTGGAGATGAGCTTGTAGGCCATGTAGATCAGATACAGCCCCACAGCCAGCCGGAAGACCAGCCGGGTCTGTTCACCCCAGTTTTCCAAGAAAATTCCCCCTTACAGCAGCGCGGGGAAGATCCCCTTCAAAGCGGGGTAGATCTGTCTGAACTGCTGGTACCGCGCCTCGTACCGGGCGGTGAGCTCGGGATCGGGGGTCACGGTCTGGGCCACCTGGACCAGCTTGGAACAGACCTCCTCCACGCTGGAGTAGGCCCCGCAGGCCACCATGGCCAGCATGGCGCCGCCCATGCCCGGCCCCTGCTCGGAGACGGGCAGCTCCAGCTCCAGTCCCAGCACATTGGCCAGGATGGTCCGCCACAGGGGGCTCTTGGCTCCGCCGCCGCACAGCTTGCTGCGCCGGATGTCCAGGCCCAGGGAGCGGGCCACCTCCAAGCTGTCCCGGATGGCGAAGGCGACGCCCTCCAGCATGGCCTGGGTCAGGTCGGAGCGGGTGGTGTCCATGGTCATGCCCACAAAGGTGCCCCGGGCGTTGGTGTCGTTGATGGGAGAGCGCTCCCCCATCAGGTAGGGCAGGAAAAATACGTGGTTGTTCCCCAGCTTGTCCGGGGTGATGGGGGCCTGCTCGGCCCCGTAATCCTTGGTCTGGAAGATATCCTCCATGAGCCACTTGTTGCAGCTGGCCGCGGAGAGCATGCACCCCATCAGGTGGTAGTGCCCGTCGGCGTGGGCAAAGGCGTGGAGGGCGTTGTTGGGGTCCACCCCGAACTTCTCGCTGGAGATGAAGATGGTACCCGAGGTACCCAGAGAGATGTTGCAGGCCCCGTCTCCCACCGTGCCGGTGCCCACGGCGGCGGCGGCGTTGTCCCCCGCTCCGGCGCACACCTTCACCTCGGGGGAGAGCCCCAGCTGGGCGGCGACGTCGGGCTTCAGGGTGCCCACCGCCTCATAGCTCTCAAAGAGCTTGGGCATCTGGTCCTCCGTGAGGCCGCACAGGTCCAGCATCTCCTTGGACCAGCGCTTGTGCTCCACATCCAGCAGCAGCATGCCGCTGGCGTCGGAGTAGTCGGTGCAGTGGACCCCGGTAAGGATGTAGTTGATGTAGTCCTTGGGGAGCATCACCTTTTTGATGCGGGCGAAGTTCTCCGGCTCGTGCTCCCGCATCCACAGCACCTTGGGGGCGGTGAAGCCGGCGAAGGCGATGTTGGCCGTCCAGGCGGACAGCTTGTCCTTGCCCACCGTCTGGTTGAGGTAGTCCACCTCCCGGGCGGTGCGGCCGTCGTTCCACAGGATGGCCGGGCGGATCACCTGGTCGTGCTCGTCCAGCACCACCAGGCCGTGCATCTGCCCGCCGGCGCCGATGCCCGCCACCTGGCCGGCGTCGAACCCCTTCAGGAGCTCGGGCACACCCTCCAGGACGGCGCGCCGCCAGTCCTCCGGGTTCTGCTGGCTCCAGCCGGGGTGTGGAAATTCCAGGGGGTACTCCTTGGAGACCACATTCTGTACGGTCCCCTCCTGGTCCATCAGCAGCAGCTTCACCGCCGAGGTCCCTAAGTCAATTCCGATATACAGCATAATATGATTCCTCCTCGGACCGGAGGGCCGCCCGGCGGCCGGTCTGGTACAGAATACCATGCCGTGCCGGGCGGGTCAACCTCCGGACCGATTTTCTGAAACTGGGATCAGCCCTTGCCGGACTTGCGGCTGGTGACCACGTCGAAGATGACGGCCAGGAGCAGCACGCCGCCCTTGACCACATACTGCCAGGAGTCGCCGATGCCCATGATGGACATGCCCATGTTGATGACGCCCAGCAGCAGAGCGCCGATGACCACGCCGCCGATGGTGCCGCTGCCGCCGTAGGCGGACGCGCCGCCGATGAAGCAGGCGCCGATGGCGTCCATCTCAAAGGAGGTGCCGGTGTTGCCGTTGACGGAGCCCACGCGGGCGGCGTTCAGCAGGCCGCACAGGCCGGCCAGCAGGCCCATGTTGGCGTAGGCGATGAAGTAGATCTTGTTGGTGTTGATGCCGGAGAGCTGGGTGGCCTTCTCATTGCCGCCCACCGCATAGAAGTAGCGGCCGAAGGCGGTCTTGGCGGTGATGAAGTTGTAGATGAGGCAGATGGCCACCACCCACACCAGCATGACGGAGATGCCCCGGTACTGGCTGAGCATGTAGCAGTAGGCCAGAATCAGCGCGGCGATGATGACGGCCTTCAGATAGTCGGCCGCGGCGCTGTTCTGACGGTAGCCCTTCTTGGCCCGCTCACGGCGGTTCTTTACGGTGTTCAGGATGACATAGACCGCGGCCACCACGCCCACGATGAGGGCGGAGAGGACGGTGTCGCCGTCGTCCAGGCCGGGGATGTTGATGTAAGCGGTGAAGATGTTCAGGAAGGTGGAGTCCTGAATGGCCACGGTCTGGTTATCCAGCACCAGACGGCCCAGGCCGCGGAAAATGAACATGCCGCCCAGGGTGGTGATGAAGGGGGGGATACGGACATAGCCGATCCAGTAGCCCTGCCACACGCCCACCAGCAGGCCCACAGCCAGGCAGAGCACAATGGCCAGAATGGGGTTCATGGACATGTCGGAGATCATGACCGCCGCCAGGCCGCCCACCATACAGATGACCGAGCCGATGGACAGGTCGATGTTGCCGCCGGTGAGGATACACAGCAGCATGCCGCAGGCCATGACCAGCACGTAGCCGTTCTGAAGCATCAGGTTGGACAGGTTCTGGGCGTACACCAGACGCCCGTCGGTCAGAAACGCGAAGAGGATAAACACAACCACCAGGGCGATGACCATGGTGTATTTGCGCAGAAACTCAAATAAAGCAGTTGAAGATTGGCTGTTTGTTTTCATCGTTTTCACACCTTCCCTTTTTACGCCTTGGCGGTATCCCGGATGATATAGCCCATGATGCTCTCCTGGGTGGCATCCGCCGCGTTGACCTCGGCCAGCAGGCGGCCCTCGTTCATCACATAGATCCGGTCGCACATGCCCAGCAGCTCAGGCAGCTCGGAGGAGATCATCACCACCGACTTGCCCTTGGACACCATGTCGTTGATCAGGCAGTAAATGTCGTACTTGGCGCCCACGTCGATGCCGCGGGTGGGCTCGTCCATGATGAGGATGTCCGGCTCGGTGAACATCCACTTGCCCAGCAGGGCCTTCTGCTGGTTGCCGCCGGACAGGTTGCCGATGCGCTGCTCGATGGTGGGGGTCTTGGTCCCCATCTCCTTCGTCATCTGATCGGCCACCTGGACCTCCTTGTCGGTATCGATGATGCCGCCGCTGCACACCTTGTCCATACGGGCCAGGGTGGTATTGAAGCGGATGGACTCATCCAGGATCAGGCCGTTGGTCTTCCGGTCCTCGGTGACATAGGCCAGCTTGTGGTGGATGGCGTCCTCAGGGCTCTTCAGGTTGACCTTCTCCCCGTTGAGGTAGACCTCGCCGGAGATATCGGTGCCGTAGCTGCGGCCGAAGATGGACATGGCCAGCTCGGTGCGCCCGGCGCCCTGCAGGCCGGAGAAGCCCACCACCTCGCCCTTACGGACATAGAAGGAGATGTTGTCGTCCACCACCCGCTCGGGATACAGGGGGTGGTGCACCGTCCAGTTCTTGACCTCCATGCTCACGGTGTCCTGCACCTTGTGCTCCCGCTTGGGATAGCGGTCCTCCATGGCGCGGCCCACCATGCCCTTGATGATCCGGTCCTCGCTGAACTCGTCCACGCCCTTGACCAGAGTCTCGATGGTGGAGCCGTCCCGGATGATGGTGGCCTTGTCGGCGCAGTAGATGATCTCGTTGAGCTTGTGGGTGATGATGATGGAGGTCAGGCCCTGCTTCTTAAACTCCATCAGCAGGTCCAGCAGCATCTTGGCGTCCTCGTCGTTGAGGGAGGAGGTGGGCTCGTCCAGAATCAGGAGCCGCACCTTCTTGGAGAAGGCCTTGGCGATCTCCACCAGCTGCTGCTTGCCGGTGCCGATGTCCTTGACCAGGGTCTGGGCCGACTCGTTCAGCCCCACCTGCTTCATATGTTGTTCGGCCTCATAGTAGGTCTTGTTCCAGTCGATAAAGCCAAATTTGTTTTTGATCTCATTGCCCAGGAACATGTTTTCTCCAATGGACAACAGCGGGATCAGGGCCAGTTCCTGGTGAATAATGACGATGCCCACCGCCTCGCTGTCCTTTTGGTTCTTGAATTGACAGAGCTTTCCGTCATAGTAGATTTCGCCGGAGTAGCTGCCCGCCGGATAGGTTCCGGAGAGCACATTCATCAAAGTTGATTTTCCCGCGCCGTTTTCCCCGATCAGCGCGTGGATCTCGCCCTCTTCCACCTTCAGGTTCACGTTGTCCAGCGCCTTGACGCCGGGGAACTCCTTGGTGATGGAGCGCATTTCCAAAAGTGTCTTAGCCAAACAAAGTTCCTCCTCTCCGCCGCAGTATCCCAGATATTAAGAATGGGCGGGGCAGATGCCCCGCCCATTACGCTGCTCCTGTGTTTACAGATTGGCGGTTTGATCAACCCGCGGCGACCAGATAGCCGTCATCGCCCACGGTGTAGTAGCCGGTGTCCACCAGCTTCTCCTGCATGTTGTCGGCGGTAACCACGTCAGGCACCAGCAGGAAGGAGGGGCAGTTGTGACCCTCGGAGGTGGCGTAGGACTCGGTGTCATAGGAGCACTCGAAGTCCCAGGCGGAGTTGGTGATCAGGGTCTCGTCGATGGTGTCGCCGTTCAGGATGGCCTTGGCCAGGTCCAGGGTGACAACGGCCTCGTTGGCCACGGCCTTATACACGGTCATGGACTGGATGCCGTCCTTGATGTTCTTCAGGTTGGCCACGTCGCCGTCCTGGCCGGTGATGATGATCTCGGACTTGTTGGCGCCGGCGTAGTCGGACTGGATGGCCTGGGTCACGCCCAGAGAGGTGGAGTCGTTGGAGCACAGCCAGGCGTCAACCTCGGTGCCGTCGGCATAGTAGGAGGCCAGGATGTTCTGAGCGCGCTCCATAGCGGTCTGGGTATCCCAGGCGGCGGTGGCGACGGTGTCAAAGTCGGTCTGGCCGGAGACGACCACCAGCTTGCCGGAGTCGATGTAGGGCTGGAGCACGTCCATGGCGCCCTGGAAGAAGTAGGGGGCGTTGTTGTCGGCGGGGTCGCCGGCGGTCAGCTCAATGTTGAAGGGGCCGTCCTGGTTCTCCAGGTCCAGGGTGTCCACGATGTACTGGCCCTGCAGGGTGCCCACGGTGTAGTTGTCGAAGGACACGTAGTAGGACACGTTGTCGTTCATGATCAGACGGTCATAGGCGATGATGGGGATGCCAGCCTCGCCGGCCTCGTTCATGACGGTGTTCAGGGCCTCGCCGTCGATGGCGGCCACCACCAGCAGGTCCACATCCTCGGCGATCATGTTCTGGATGTCGTTCACCTGGCGGTTGGTGTCGTTGTCGGAGTAGGTGACGATGGTCTCATAGCCGGCGGCCTGGAACTGCTGATCCAGGTAGGAGCCGTCACGGTTCCACCGCTCCAGGGACTGAGTGGGCATGGAGATGCCGATCTTCTGGGCGCCGTCCGCCGCGGAACCGGAGCCGCTGGTGCTCCCGGAGCCGGAGCCGGAAGAGCTTCCGCCGCCGTTACCGCCGCAGGCGGCCAGAGACAGGGACATCGCTAAGGCAAGAGACAGTGCAAGAAATTTTTTCATAGCTCATTTTCCTCCTGTTTTCCTCACAGTGTATGTAGGTGGATCGGAACTGGAAGTCTTTTGCACTTCCGAGTACCATTTTATAACTAACTTTATAAAAGTCAAGAGAAACCAGGGGTGCTCCTGTCAATTTTGTCAGCCTGCATCAAATCCATGTAAACTATTTGTGCAAACCGCAAAATTACAATTTTTTCTCCCCTGAAGTTTTCATCTGGCCTTCACACTTTTCTTCAGGGTGATACTGTATGAAATCTGAAATTTTAGGTTGACGGCGCAGTAAAATGTGATAATATAGACATATCAAAACCTATTTTGTGAATCCGTTTTATAAAAGAAGCGTCTTTAAGAGTTGAATGAGAGGGAAACTATGGACGTCAATTCAAATGAACGCCGGAGGCAGACCCGCAGCAACGTATACCACTACCTGTACGGCGCCCAGGAGTTCTGCACCCGGCAGTCCCTGGCCCAGGCCCTGGACCTGAGCCTGCCCACCATTTATCAGAACCTGACGGATCTGGTGGACGCCGGGCTGGTGCGCTACGCCGGGCAGTCCCAGTCCACCGGCGGGCGCAAGGCCAGCGGCCTGGCCATCGTCCCCGACGCCCGGGTGGCGGTGGGCATCGCGCTGACGGAGGACCGGCTCCGCTTCTCCGCCGCCGACCTGCGCCTGAACGAGATCGCCTACCACAAGGTGTCGCACACCTCCAACTTTGAGATGGAGGAGCTGGGCACCCTGGTGGCCCGGGAGCTGGAGCAGTTTCTGGACACCTACCACATCGACCGGAGCCGGCTGCTGGGAGTGTGCATTGCCATGGCGGGCGTGACCGACCCGGAGGGAGGGCATCTTCTGTACGCCCCCACCATGCACCTGCGCAATGTGGAGCTGTCCGGTCTGACCCGCTCCATCCCATATCCCACCTATGTGGAAAATGACGCCACCTGCAGCGGATACGCCGAGTGGTTTATGCGGGGGGACCAGGAGAATCTGGCCTACCTCTCCCTGGAGAACGGCGTGGGCGGGGCATTCATCTCCAACGGAATCGTCTATGGCGGGGACAACCGGCGCAGCGCCGAGTTCGGCCACCTGTGCGTGGAGCCCGGCGGACTGCCCTGCGCCTGCGGCAAGTGGGGCTGCCTGGAGGCCTACTGCTCCGACTGGCGGATTCGGAACACCTTCGGCGTCTCTCTGAAGGAGTTCTTTGAGGGCGTGAACCAGGGGAACCCGGAATACGCCGCCCTCTGGAAGGACTTTCTGTTCCATCTGGCCATCGGCGCCAGCAATATCCGCATGGCTCTGGACTGCACAGTGGTCCTGGGGGGATTTATGAGCCAGTACCTGGACCCCTACCTGCCCATGCTTCGGGAGTATGCCGCCGCCAACGACCCCTTTGAGCGGCGGGCGGACTACCTGCAGCTGGGCATCCTGCGCAGCCACGCCGTGCCGCTGGGAGCCGCCCTCCACTTCATTCGGGATTTTTTGGATACCGTCTGATCCATCCCGCCGCCTGGACTTTCTCCAGGCGGCGCTTTCTGTGTCCGCTCCGCCTGCGGCGTAAAATCAGAGCAATTTTATAGGGAATCTTGCTTTCCTCTTGTCAAAGGCGGACGGCTGTGCTTTAATGAAATCATCCAAAACAGAAAGAAGGTTCTGCCCTATGATCACATATCAGGATGTCCAGGCGGCCCGGGAGCGCATCGCCCCCTATATTGTCCGCACGCCGCTGCTCCGGGTCCCCGCCCTGGACGAGGCCCTTGGCTGCCAGGTCTACCTGAAGCACGAGGGCTTCCAGCCCATGGGGGCCTTTAAGCTCCGGGGCGCCATGAACAAAGCCCTGTCCCTCACCCCCGAGGAGCGCGCCCGGGGCCTGGTGTGCGCCTCCTCGGGCAACCACGCCCAGGGGGTGGCCTACGCCGCCCACAAGCTGGGCTGCCGGGCGGTCATCGTCATGCCCACCAACGCCAACCCGGTGAAGCTGGCCGGGGTGAAGAAGTGGGGCGGCGAGGTGGAGCTGGTGGGCACCCTCTCCTCCCAGCGGGAGGCCCGGGCGGCGGAGCTGGTCCGGGAGCAGGGCATGGTGGAGGTCCACCCCTACGCTGACCCCTATGTGGCGGCGGGCCAGGGGACCCTGGCTCTGGAGATTCTGGAGGACCTGCCCGACGCCAGCCTGGTGGCCGCTCCCATCGGCGGAGGCGGTCTGATCTCCGGCGTGGCCACTGCGGTGAAGGGGGGCAATCCCCAGGTGCGCACTGTGGGCGTGGAGCCCGCCGGCGCCCCCCGCTACACCCGCAGCCGGGCGGAGGGCCGCCCCGTCCAGTTGGATTCGGTAAACACCATTGCCGACGGCACCCGCACCGACCACGCCAATCCGGACAACTTCGCCATGATCCAGGAGCGGGTGGATGAGCTGTACACGGTGGAGGACACCTGGATCGAAAAGGCCATGCTCCTGCTGATGACCCAGGCCAAGGTGATCGCTGAGCCCTCCTCCGCCCTGCCGGTGGCCGCCGCTCTGGCGGGAGTGCTGCCGGTGAAGCCCGAGGACAAGGCGGTCTTTGTCCTCTCCGGCGGCAACGCGGACCCGGCCCTGCTGGCCCGGCTGCTGACCCAGGCGGCGGAATAAATTCTGTCGTTTTGTGATCTGGTCACGGAAAAAGGCCGGAGCACCGGATATACTAAGCATCAGAAAGCAGAACACGCCCCCGCCCGGACGGGCGGAGGCGGGAGGTGAAACCAATGCGCTATGATATTGTCGTCCTTGGCAGCGGCCCGGCGGGGCTGTCCGCCGCTGTGGCCGCCCGGGGCCGGAACAAGAGCGTCCTGGTGGTGGGCAACCGCTGGCAGGACAGCCCGCTGGCCCGGGCGGAGTGTGTGGACAACTACCTGGGGCTGCCCTCCATGACCGGGGCGGAGCTGATGGACCGGTTCACCCGCCACGCGGAGGAGTCCGGGGCCAACCTGGTCACCGGAAAGGTGATCTCCCTCATGGCCTGGGAGGGGTTCCACCTGACGGTGGGCAATGAGCTCTATGAGGGCAGCGCCCTCATCCTGGCCCCCGGGGTGGTGCGCCAGGCCAAATATCCCGGGGAGATGGAGTACCTGGGCCGCGGCGTGAGCTACTGCGCCACCTGCGACGGCATGCTCTACCGTGGGAAACCGGTGGTAGTGGTGGGCCGCAGCAAAGACGCCCCCCGGGAGGCCGCCTATCTCAAAGAGCTGGGCTGTCAGGTGGTCTATGTGGCCGCCCGGCGGTCGGAGCATCTGGACCCGGTCATACCCTTTGTCCAGGCCAACCGCCTGGAGGTCGAAGGAGAACAGACCGTCACCGGTCTGAGGGCGGATGGGTCCCTTCTCCCCTGTTCCGGAATCTTCATTCTCCGGGAGGCGGTGGCCCCCACCGATCTGCTGCCCGGTCTGGAGACCGAGAACGGAGCCATCCGGGTGGACCGCCGCATGGCCACCAGCATCCCGGGGGTATTTGCCGCCGGGGACTGTACCGGAGAGCCTCTCCAGGTGTCCAAGGCGGTGGGCGAGGGCCTGACCGCCGCCCTGTCGGCGGCGGAGTATCTGGACCAGCTCCCCCAAAAAGACACAGCGAAATAATCAAGCACAGGAACAGAAAGGAAGTTTTACAATGGCATTACTGCATTTTGATCAAAAGAGCTTTGACGCGGCCCTGGCAGAGGGCAAGCTGATGATGGTGGACTTCTGGGCCAACTGGTGCATGCCCTGCCGCATGCTGGGCCCGGTTATCGAACAGCTGGCCCAGGACTACGAGGGCAAGGCGGTCATCGGCAAGGTGGACGTGGACGAGCAGGGCGAACTGGCCATGCGCTACGGGGTCATGAGCATCCCCACGGTCATCTTCTTTAAGGACGGAAAGGAGATCCACCGGGAGGTGGGCGCCCTGCCCAAAGAAGTGTTCTCCAATGTGCTCAACGAGAACCTGTAACCCATATAAGCGCGGTCAATCCCCCACACAAAAGAAAACCGGCTGAACGAGTTGTTCAGCCGGTTTTGTATTTATCCAATCAGAAAGAGAACAATAGAGGCCTTACAGACGGCGGGCGCCCACATAGGTGCTGGAATAATAGCTGCTGTTCAGGTCGCTGATAATCACGCCGGTGGTGGAGGTGGAGGCGTGGACAAACTGGCCGTTGCCGGTGTAGATGCCCACGTGGGTGGCGCGCTTGCTGGAGTTGCCGCTGTTGAAGAACACCAGATCGCCGGGCTGCAGCTGGCTCTTGGAGACGGAGGTGCCGTTGTCCATCTGGCTGGAGGCGGTGCGGTTGATGGAGGAGCCGAAGTGCTTCATCACATAGGTGGTAAAGCCGGAGCAGTCAAAGCCGCTGGGGCTGCTGCCGCCGTACACGTAGGGGCAGCCCACATACTGGAGGGCGTACTGGGCAATCTGGCTGCCCTTGCCGGAGGAGGCCGCCACAGAGGCGTCCACCTGAGCCACATAGTCGCTGCTCACATAGCCCTGCTCGATCTTGTACCAGCCGCCGTAGCCGCCGACCAACTCCTCGATCTCCACGATGGCGCCGGTGGAGAGGCTGCCCACGGTGCCGTACTCGGTACCCGGGCCGGAGCGGATGTTCAGGGGGCCGTCCATCACCTGGCCGTAGAGCTGCTCCTCCGTCACCTGGAGGTAGTCGCCGCTCATGTAGCCGGTCATGCCGTTATATGTAACCTTGTGCCAGGTGCCGTCCCCCGAGGTGCTGAGCACATCCACCTGAGTGCCGTAATCCAGGGTCGCCAGGACCGCAGCGTCGGTGCTGGCCTCCGAACGGAGGTTCAGGCCGGTATCGCTGGTCACCGTACCGATGTCGGCGGCCAAGGAAGGGACGATCACGGTGGTCAGGGCCATCAGAGCGGCACTCAGCTTGGCCGCCAGCTGCTTCGACAGGTGCATAACAGGATTCCTCCAATTTCTCTTTCGTAGATCAAACGGGCGGGGAGGGACGGAATTACTTTCCGCTCAGGGCCCGGTCCAGCCATACGGCGGCCACATCCATGGCGGCATACAGGCTGTCCTTTTCACTCTTCTTAACCACGCGGTCCCGGCTCTTCAGATCCGGGTCAGTGAGCTGAAGCTGAACGCTGACCTTATTGGCCATCTCCAGACCGTCCACATTCTGGGTGGAGAGGATCTGAAGCATGATGATATATTTTTCGGCCATGGTGCCGTAGTAAATCAAATTGTCTTTCCGGCGCAGGGGATGCCCTTTATAGGAAAGAGGAAGTTTTTCAGTAGCCATGGGGTTCCTCCTCAGATTTTAAAGCGATTTTAATGTTGTAACCGAATTGTAACATATTCGTAACCAGTTGTCAAACCCTTCCCGGCGTTTTTTTCTGGAAAATTTTCGAGAACCAGCTGTCATCCGCAGGATCTCCCCGCAAACCGGTCTATTTTTGCCGTAAAGTTCCCTTTTTTAGTCCATTTTCTTGGTTTTGCGCAAAAACCAAATTTGGAAACCGGTTCTCCCCCGGCAGAGGGAAAAAGGTTACAAACTTTCTCCCCCGCAGGCGCAGCCGATCCAGCACGCCCGCCGACAAAACGAGACTGCTTATGCGCCGCTCGCCGGAAGGCCTGTACGGCAGGGCTCCCGGGGCATTTGCTCCCAGGTGAGGGGGACGGCCGCCCCCTCGAGCTCCCCCGCCCTGTCTCAAGCGGATTTGATTCTGTGCAGGTTTTTCCACAAACTGTGAGCGCCCCGAACACAGAGGTTCGGGGCGCTCTGAGTGCTGAGAGGCCGGGGAAGTAAGGAATGAAAAGAACTTCCCAATTCCCTCTCAGCGGGCGGAGACGTATTTATGCAGGGTCCTGCGCACGGCGCCGGGGCCGGCATACAGCTCGGCCGCCATGCCCTCGATGCGCTCGCCCAGTCCGGCAGCGTACAGGTCCACGCCGAACACGTCGATGCGGCGGTAGAGCTCCTTCAGGCAGCTCATGTCCTGGGGGCCCTCCTTGACCTCCAGAGGGGCCACGATGGCCTGCAGTTCTTCCAGCAGGGGGTCGGGAGAGGGCTCGAAGGGCTTCCCGGCATCGTCCACCCCCTTGAGGTAGCGGGCGTAGCCGGCCAGCACCAGGGGGATGAGCACTAGGTCGTCCATGTTCAGCCCCTTGGCCTGATAGGCCTTGATGGTCTCGCCGAAGCGGATGGGCAGCTTCTGGGAGGTGTCGGTGGCAATGCGCTGGGGGGCGTCGGGCATAAAGGGATTGGGCAGGCGCTTGGTGAGCACCGCGCCGATGAAGTCAGCGGGCTTGAGCACGCCGGGGTCCACCACCACGGGCATGGCCTCGATATACCCCATCTTGGTGATGAGGCCGCAGATGTCCTCGTCCTTCATCTCCGCGGAGATCAGGTCATAGCCCAGCATGCAGCCGTAGATGGACATGGCGGTGTGCAGGGGATTGAGGCAGGTGCACACCTTCATCTTCTCCACCTTGTCCACCGTCTCCCGGTCGGCGTAGAGTACGCCGCCCTTCTCCATGGGGGGCCGGCCATTGGTGTACTTGTCCTCGATGACCAGATACTCGGTCTCCTCCGCGTTGACAAAGGGAGCGGTATAGGTGTGCTTCTCGGTGACAATGGTGTAGTTGTCCTCAAAGCCGTCGGCCTTGAGCATATCCTGCACCTTGGCGTCGGGCCGGGGAGTGATCTTGTCGATCATGCTCCAGGGGAAGGACACCTTCGCCTCATCCTGGAGGTAGTCCAGGAAGCCCTGGGGCACCAGACCGGCCTTCACCCAGGCCTGGGCATAGGCCAGGACAGCGGACTTCACCTTGTCGCCGTTGTGGGAGCAGTTGTCCATGCTCTGCACGGTGATGGGCAGCTCGCCCGCCTGATAGCGCTGATAGAGCAGGGCGGTGACCTTGCCCATGATCAACTGGGGCTCCGCCCCCCGCTCCAGGTCGGCGGGAGAGATGGAGTAGCCCTTCTCGGTGATGGTGAAGCTCACCATCTGCAGGGAGGGGTTCTTGAAGATCTCCTCCAGCCGCTCCCAGTCCTCGTGGAACTGGGGATCGGCCTTCAGGCTCTCGGTGACAGAAGCCACCACCCGCTTCTCAATGGAGCCGTCGGACTTGAGCAGCACGGACAGGCTCAGGTTGTCATAGGGCCGGTATGCCTTGTCGATGATCTCATAGTCGAATCCCTCGGCCACGATGACGCCCCGGTCATACTCCCCCGCGTCCAGCACCCGCTGGAGCAGGGCGGCCGGGAAGGCCCGGAAAATGTTGCCCGCCCCGAAGTGAATCCAGGTGGGCTGGTCGTGGGTCTTGGCCCGGACAGCCTTCAGGTCGAACTTGGGGAGCTCATAGCCCTTGTCCGCCCACTCCTGGGCGTTGAGGGCGCCGGTCTCGATATCGGAAAGTTTCATATCTGGTATCCCTCTTTACTTCGATTCCTTTTGTTCCGCGTCCAGCTTATCCAGCATATCCCAGACGCCCCACATGTACATGATGCCCAGGGCGCGGTCGTACAGGCCGTAGCCGGGGCGGCAGGTGCCGGGGCCCTCGCCCCACAGGTGACGGCCGTGGTCGGGGCGGATATAGCCCTCAAAACCGCAGTCGTGGTAGGCCTTCAGAATGTCCAGAATCCCGGTGTCGCCGTCGCAGTCCCGGTGAGAGGTCTCTGAGAAGTCCCCGTTGGGGAAGTGCTTCACATTGCGGATGTGGGCAAAGGCGATGCGGTCGCAGTGCTTGCGCACAATGTCGGCCACATTGTTCTTGGGATTGGCGTTCAGGCTGCCGGAACACAGGGTCAGGCAGTTGTAGGGGTCGTCCACCATGGACAGGAAGCGGTCAATGGCCTCCGCGTCCACCAGCAGGCGGGGCAGTCCGAAGATGTCCCAGGGGGGATCGTCCATGTGAATGGCCATCTTGATGTCGCACTCGTGGCACACGGGCATCAGCTTCTCCAGGAAGTACTTCAGGTTCTCCCACAGCTTCTCCTTTGTCACAGGGCGGTACATCTCAAACAGCTCGTCCAGGCGGGCCATCCGCTCCGGCTCCCAGCCGGGGAAGGTCATGCCGTTCAAATTTTTGAGAATATAGTCGGCCATGGCCCGGGGGTCGTCCTGGATCAGATCCTTTTCATAATACAGGGCGGTGGAGCCGTCGGGCAGGGGGTGGAACAGGTCGGTACGAGTCCAGTCAAAGACGGGCATGAAGTTGTAGCAGATCACCTTCACCCCGAACTCCTTCAGGTTCCGCATGGTCTGAATGTAGTTGTCGATGTACATGTCCCGGGTGGGCAGACCCACCTTGATGTCGTCGTGGACGTTCACCGACTCCACCACGTCCATGTTGAAGCCGTAAGGCTCCAACTGCTTCTGGACCTGAGCGATCTCCTCCTTCTCCCAGATCTCGCCGGGCTGCTTGTGGTGCAGAGCCCAGACGATGCTGGTCACGCCGGGGATCTGCTTGATGTCGGCCAGAGAGATGCTGTCGTTCCCTTCGCCATACCAGCGGAATCCCATCTGCATGGGCATATGCATGCGCCTCCTTAAAAATAATAAATGTCTCTCCCCGCGGAACGCCTCCGGCGGGCCGGGGGCGGCAAGTATTGGACAGGCGGGGTTCCGCTCCCCGTGCCGTCCTCCTAATTGATATTCTAATATACTAGTATGCTAATTTCAACTGGCAGTTCCTCCTTTTTTTCTCTCCCGTTTTTGTGTAGAATGCCAGTTTTTCACTGGCGGCGGGCACCTTTTCTGCCTGGAGCCCCAGATAGAAACGACGCCTCCCCGGACCCAGCGGTCTCGGGGAGGCGTCGGCACGGATTATACTCTGCCCTCCGGGGCCGGGTCGCCGGCCAGAGAGAGCATATAGTCGTAATAGGGTTTCAGGAAGCGGAACCCCTCCAGCACCTGATCGGCCAGCTCCGGCTGGAACAGCGGTCCCTCACAGTTCTCATCCCGGGCAAAGGAGATGCTTTTCCGGTTGTACCAGGGGGCCAGAAACGGCCCCGGGTCCCCTTTGGGGCGCTTGTACAGCTCCCCCTCCAGATGGAAGGGGGACTTCTCCAGCTTCCGGGCCAACTGCTCCACCGGCTTGGGGTCCCGGTCGATGCGGGCGCGCAGCTTGGCCATGGTGACCGGGGTCGCGTCATAGCACCCCATGCCGAAGCTGTAATACTCCGGGGCGATCTCAAAGTAGAAGGCGGGCAGGCTCACCCACTCCTCCTTGGGCCGCCGGAGGGTGAACCACAGGTGGTCCTTGTAGGGCCCCCGGCCGTAGAGCCGCCGGGCGTCCCGGTAGATCCGGGAGACGTGGAGGTTCAGCCCCAGCTCGGGGTAGAGCTCCTCCATAGCCTGGTGGACCTGGTCTCCCAGCTCCCGCAGGGGCTGCTCCACCAGAGTGCGGTACTCCTCCTTATGGGCCAGAAACCAGCTGCGCTCATTGTTGAATCGGATGCCCCACAGAAAGTCCACGGCACCCTGGGTAAATCCTTGAAACATAATCGATCCTTTGTATCTGTCTTTTTCTCAGGCCTGGATGTCCTGGCTGGGGGGCGTCTCCGGCACCTCCGGGGTCTCCGGCTGGGCCGGCTCCTCCGGAGTGGTGACCGGAGTCTCCGGCTGGGTGGGCTGCTGAGGCTCCTCCGGAGTCACGGGGGTCTCCGGGGTGGAGGGCGTCTCCGGAGTGGTCGGAGTCTCCGGCACCTCCGGGGTCTCCGGCACGGTGGGAGTCTCCGGCTTCGACGCGGGCTGGCTGGGGTCCCCGTCGGCGGGGTTGTAGAGGATGGTGGTGGGCCGCATTTTATAGCTGCTGACCCCCATATCCTGCTTCTCCAGCAGGGTGCCGTCCTCGGCGTAGATATACCGGTAGGTCTGGGCCTTCCGGCCACGGTATGCGTTCTGAACGCTGTCCACCCGGGTGGTGCCCCGAGGCACAGAGCTGTCGGCCTTGTACTGGGTGGTGGGTGTGATCCAGTCATACTGGGTCCGCTGAGGCACCGCATAGCGGCCGTCCTCGTTGGTGCCGTAGATCTTCACGGTGAGATAACGGCTGCCGTTCTTGTCATAGCTCTCGGTGACCACCTTCACCGGGTAGTTGGTGTTGTTCTTGAAGCGGAAGTCGGAGGAGCCGTACCACACAGTGGCGTCCATGCCGTCGGGCACATACTCCACAGCGTACATGTGGGCGTGGCGCTCCACAATCTCCAGGGTGGTGTGGAGAACGGCATAGTAGATGGTGGAGGAGGTCTGGCAGATGCCGCCGCCGATGCCCTCCACCGACGCGCCGCCCGAGTACACCGGCGCCCCCAGATAGCCCTTGTCGGCGGTGCGGCTGCCGGTGGTATTGTTATAGGAGAAAATCTCCCCAGGCATGAGCACCACGCCGTTGCAGGCCTGGGCAGACAGCTTCACGTTGCTCTTTCGGTTGGCGGAGCCGCCCACCCGGCTGGTGCCCTCCCCCAGCAGGTCCCGGAACAGCTTCCCCTCCAGGCCCTCCTTGGTCTCCTCGGGCTGGGTGATGGTCAGGGGGATCTCCACGGTCTCCCCCTCCGCCGCCGCGTCAAACAGGGTTTTGGCCTGGTTCACGTCAAAGTCGACCCCTACCACGTGGTCGCTGACCTCCAGGGTCTCCGGGTCGATCTCGGCGCTCTTGGCCTCGGCGTGGAGCTCCTGATACATGGCGTCAAAGTCGGGCTCTTGAGGGGTGGTCTCGTGGGCGGGGAGCACCACCGGCTCCACCGCGGCGGAGCCGCCCTGCATCGCGTCGGACACCGCCTCGGTCATGGCGGCCATCACCATGGGCTCGGCCGCCTCCCGGTCGATAGTCACTCCGGTGACCCCCTTGGTGAGCAGGAGCTTATCTCCCTCCATGGCATAGGTGGCGTTGGTGAGGGCGCCCCCCACCTGGAGGTCCGCCTCGTCCATTTTCTTCTCCAGCTCCGCCTTTCCGTCGTCGGTCCAGGCCAGAGTCAGGCCGATCTCATCCTCCGCCCCCAGCTGATGGGACAGATAGGACGCGCCCTGGAGCAGAAAGCTGCTCCGGCCGGTCTGCCAGGCCTGAGCCACCGTGGCCTGATCGTCCACCCGGACGGCGGCGGCGGTGATCTCCCCCTCCCAGGGGCCGTACTCCAGAGGCAGCGTCACGCTGGACACCTGCCCCAGATTGTCCTCCAGGGTCTCCAGAGCCTGTTCCCGGGTCAGTCCCCCCACCGGCACGCCGGCCACGGAGACTCCCTTCAAAATATTGGGCGAGCCGCCCACCCAGGCGCACAGCCCCAGGTAGGCCGCCAACAGTACTGCCGCGGCGCAGCCGGCGGCAATGAGGGCGATCTTCCTGCGCTGCCCCGGCTGGGCCGCGACCCTCTTCGGCGTATGCACTTCTTCCATGTTTTCCCTCCACGCCCCTCTTGCAGATCCGGGGCTTTGGTTTTGTCTCTCTATCCCGGGCGGATCGAAGCCCGTGCGCTCTCATTGTACGGGACCCGGCCCGGTTTCATTCCGGCAGGCCGCGCCATATATTCGGACCGCTCTGCGGCGCCGGCGGCAGTCGCGCCCCGGCCTGGTCCGGCGCAGGCCTGTTTCCAGAGTATTATAGCATTCTCTCCCCGGCCGTACAATTACAGAACAGTTACAAGTCCCCTGAAAATTCCACCAGAGCCGTTTACTTTTTCCCTGACCCGCAGTATAATCAAAGGGCGTTCCCCTGCCGCAGGGGTTTATGTGCGCTTTTATCAAATTTTAAGGGAAGTTCAATCCCATTTTTCCTTGCGTCTGATATGCTTATCCCATGGAAATCACACGCGGCTGGAGGTCATTCACTATGGCAGATCAATCCTATAATTACGGCTACGACTCCGGGGGCGGCTCCCGCCGGGGCGGGAATCGAAGCAACTGGGGCTTCTGGATTCTGGCGCTGTTCTTCCTCTTCATGCTCCCCCCGGTGGGCATTTTGATGATCGTCATCAAGCTGGCCGGCGGCGGCCGGAAGAAGTCCAGACCCCGCGGCCGGCACCCCTACTATATGCAGAAGGAGCAGGGGCAGATGGGCGCCCGCACCGTCCAGATGGGCGGTCAGGCCCAGACCGGCCGCTCTCCCAACCCCGGCACTGTCCCTCCCGCCAACAGCCTGCTGTCCCAGATGTCCTCGAAAGCGAAGAAAATGACCACAGTTGGTGTGATTCTCACCGCCGTTTTCGGATTTATCTCCGCGGCAGTGGTCTCGGATTCTCTGTTTTGGCTGTTTGAAGGGGAGCTGGCCTGGTTTTTGGAGGATACCGTCCCCATGCTGTGCTGTCTGGGCGGCAGCCTGGGCTGCCTGTGGGCCGGCCTGCGCCGGCAGAAGCAGGTGCGCACCTTCCGCAGCTATCTGGCCATGATCGGCAGCCGGACCACCATCTCCATCTCCGCCCTGTCCTCCGCCATGGGGGTCTCCCCCGCCAAGGTGCGGGACACGCTGGAGGACATGCTGGACGACGGCTTCTTCCCCCTGGGCTATCTGGACTACGGCAGCGACCGTCTGGTGCTCACCAGCGACGGCATCCCCGATCCCCCCAAGGAGGAGGAGAAGCCCGCTCAAGAGGAGCCGGCGGAGGACCCGCAGAACGCCATTCTGGAGGAAATCCGCGCCATCAACGCGGACATCGACAACCCCAAGCTGAATCAGCAGATCGACCGCATCGGCGTCATCACCGCCAAGGTGTTCGAGTACCAGCGCAGCCACCCCCAGAAGTCCAACCAGCTCCACAGCTTTTTGAGCTACTATCTGCCCACCACCCTGAAAATTCTCCGGGCTTACGCCCAGCTGGAGGACCAGGAGGTGGACGGGGAGAACATCTCCGCCGCCATGGAGCGCATCGAAGGTATGATGGACAAGGTGGTGGAGGGCTTCGAGAAGCAGCTGGACCAGCTCTTCCAGGGGGACGCCCTGGACATCACCGCCGACGTGGAGGTGCTGGAGCGGATGCTGGCCAAGGACGGCCTCTCCTCCGGCAGCACCTTGCGCATGGGGGGCTGAACTCCCACGTTTTCCACCGGCCGGTCCCTTTTCGGAACCGGGCCCCATGTAGATGGGGTCCGGTTCCGTTTTTTCATGCCCTGCGGTCTCCCGCCTGAAAAAATTCCTCCATCCGGGCCAGAAAGCGGCGGAGCACCGGTCCCATCTCCCCCGCCCGGTAGGAGAGCCCATAGGACAGGGGCGGAACCTCCCTCACCGGGATGATCTGAATTTCCGGCATGGGAAGCTGGGGCAGATCGGCAATCACCGCAAAGGCAAAGCCCGCCTCCACCAGGGTGTATAAGGTCTCCAGCCCCTCGCAGAAGCAGATCTGGTCTGTGCTTCGTCCGGTGATGATCTGGCCCTGCACCGCCAGAAGGGCCGGCGGCGCGCTGTGGGGGGGATAGGCGGCAAACCGGTCCCCCTCCCGAAGCTGCTGTATGGTGAGCTGCTCATGGGCCGCCAGGGGGTGGTCCTTTCCGCACACGCACACCACCGCTCTCCGGGACAGCTCCCGGTAGGCCGCCCGCTTGGGGGCGGTCTCCTGAAAGGTGAACATCACCTGCACATCCCCGTCCTCCAGCAGATTTTCCAGGGAGTCGAAGGGCACCAGGCGCAGCACCGGCATCAGCTGGGGAAACTCCTCCCGCAGCTGTCCCAGCACCGGCCCCAGCAGGCGCAGCTCCAGAAAACTGCGGCAGCCGATCCCAAAACGGAGGACGGAGGAGTCCTGGCCCTCCTTCAGCCGGGCCTTGGACATGCGGGACAGGGACAGAATCTCCCGGGCGTACTGGGAGAACAGATGCCCCGCCTGGGTAAGGCGCACCCGCTTGCTGGTGCGGTAAAACAGCTTGACCCCCAGCTCGTCCTCCAGGGTGTTGATCTGGTGGCTCACCGCCGGCTGGGTGATGCGCAGCTGCTCCGCCGCCCGGGAGAAATTCAGGAAATTGGATACAGCCATAAAACACTCCAGTTGTGTGGTATTCAAACAAAAACACTCCTTCCGCCTCCGCGCCCTTTTGTATAATACAGAAATGCAATAAAAATCTTTAATAGATAATAGCAGATTTGAATTTCACATGCAACGGTTTTTGTGCTATAAAGATAAACGCCCGAATTATTTACAGCAAAACAAATTGGAAGGAGGTGGAGCCAGCGTGGAAGTGAATCGAAGCGTCCTGATCCAGGAAAACCGGCAGATCAACATCCAGCTGGAGCAGTCGGGCAACCGCGCCATGGCCCAAAAAGGGCTGACCGCCATCCAGGCGCACATCCTTTTGTATATTCTGGACCACTCGGACCGAGGGATCTCCCTCACCGACATCCACCGGGAGTTTGGCTACTCCATGGCGGCCATGTCGGGGCTGGTCAAGCGCCTGCGTGAGAAGGACTATGTGCGGGTGGAGCCCTGCGCCCGGGACGACCGGAAAAAGATCCTCTTCGGGACCGACAAGGGCAAGGAGGCCCGGGAGTTTCTGGACCGGGCCATCTGCGAGGCCCAGAACCAGCTCTATTCCGGCTTTTCTCCGGAGGAACTGGCCACGCTGGACCGTCTGCAGAAGAAAATGCTGCGGAATCTTTCCGCCCTGACTCAGAATCACAGCAAGGAGGTATCCAAATCGTGAAACGAGTGTTGCAGCAGCTGGGGGTCTACAAGAAGGACGCCCTCCTGTGCGTGGGTCTGACCACGCTGGAGGTCATCATGGAGATCCTGCTGCCCTTTATCACCGCCCGGCTGATCGCTGAGGGCCTGGAGGCCAGCAATCTGTCCGCAGTGTACCGCTACGGCGCCATTCTGGTGGTCATGGCCCTGTTCAGCCTGATCTTCGGCGCCACCGCCGGCCGCTTTGCCGCCAGCGCCTCCTCCGGCCTGGCCGCCAACCTGCGGGAAGCCATTTACGCCAACATTCAGACCTTTTCCTTTTCCAACATCGACAAGTTCAGCGTGCCCGGCCTGGTCACCCGCATGACCACCGACATCACCAATGTGCAGCAGGCCTTTATGATGGTCATCCGCATTGCGGTGCGCTCTCCCCTGTCTCTGATCTTCAGCTTCGCCATGTGCATGTACATCAACGTGGAGCTGAGCCTCACCTTCCTCATCGCCCTGGCCTTCCTGGTGGTGGTCATCGGCGCCATCCTGGTGGTCACCCTGCGCATCTTCAGCCAGGTGTTCCGCAAGTACGACGACCTGAACGCCAGCGTTCAGGAGAACGTGTCCGCCATCCGGGTGGTGAAGGCCTTTGTGCGGGAGCGCTTTGAGGACAAGAAGTTCTCCAAGGCCTCCAAGAATCTGTACGACCTGTCGGTCAAGGCCGAGGGCCTGCTGGCCTTCAACGGCCCGGCCATGATGATCGCCGTGTACTTCTGCATCGTCATGGTGTCCTGGCTGGGCGCCCACTTCATCGTGGTGGACGGCACCCTGGGCGCCGCCGACCTGACCAGCCTGTACAGCTACATCATGTCCCTGCTCATGAGCCTGATGATGCTGTCCATGGTGGTGGTCATGATCTCCATGTCCATGGCCAGCATCCGCCGCATCCGGGAGGTGCTGGACGAGACCCCCGACCTCCACGATCCGGAGCACCCGGTGATGGAGGTGAAGGACGGGTCCATCGACTTCAACCACGTGAGCTTCTCCTATAAGCACGGCAGCGGCAAGGACGCCCTCACCGACATCGACCTGCACATCAAGTCCGGCGAGACCATCGGCGTCATCGGCGGCACCGGCTCTGGCAAGAGCAGCCTGGTGAATCTGATCTGCCGCCTGTACGACGTGGACGAGGGCTGCGTCAAGGTGGGCGGCCTGGACGTGCGGGAGTACGACATGGAGGCCCTGCGCAACCAGGTGTCCGTGGTCCTCCAGAAGAACACCCTGTTCTCGGGCACTATTCTGGACAACCTGCGCTGGGGCAACCCGGAGGCCACCGACGAGGAGTGCATGGAGGCCTGCAGGGCCGCCTGCGCCGATGAGTTCATCGACCGCTTCCCCGACGGCTACCACACCCGCATCGAGCGGGGCGGCAGCAACGTGTCCGGCGGCCAGAAGCAGCGATTGTGCATCGCCCGGGCCCTGCTGAAAAAGCCCAAGGTTCTGATTCTGGACGACTCCACCTCCGCGGTGGACACCGCCACCGACGCCAAAATCCGGAAGGCCTTTGCCGAGAAAATCCCCGGCACCACAAAAATCATCATCGCCCAGCGTGTGTCCAGCGTGGAGGGGGCCGACCGCATCCTGGTGCTGGACAACGGCCGGGTCAACGCCTTTGACACCCACGACAACCTGTTGAAGTCCAACGCCATCTATCAGGAGATCTACGAATCCCAGATCAAGGGCGGCGGCGACTTCGACCAGCCCGCGTGAGAGGAGGGACATCTATGAACGCAAATGAGAGAAGGCGGACCGGCCCGGCTGTCCTGAACCGGGTTCTGGGCTACATGCTCCACTACTATAAGTATCTGTTTATTCTCGTCATCGGGTGCATTTTGGTGTCCGCCGTATGCACTGTGGTGGGGGCCACCTTCCCCCAAACTCTGATCGACGAATATATCGAGCCCATGCTGTCCACCGGCTCCCGGGACTTCACCGGCCTGGCCCAGGATATCAAGCAGCTGGTGTGCATCATGGGGGCGGGCGTGATCGCCTCCTTCGGCTATAACCGCATCATGGTCAATGTGAGTCAGGGCACCCTGCGCCACCTGCGGGACGACCTGTTCCACAAGATGGAGTCCCTGCCCATCAAATACTTTGACACCCACGCCCACGGCGACATCATGTCCGTGTACACCAACGATGTGGACACCCTGCGCCAGCTTTTGAGTCAGAGCATTCCCCAGCTCATCAACTCCAGCTTCACCATGGTGGCCACCCTCATTACCATGATCATCATGAGCCCCGCCCTCACCGTGGTCTCGGTGCTGGCCGCCATAGCGATGTTTACCGTCACCAAGAACTTCTCCCGCCTGTCCGGCAAATACTTCGTCAAGCAGCAGCGGGCCCTGGGCGAGGTGGACGGCTTCATTGAGGAGATGCTGGACGGCCAGAAGGTGGTCAAGGTCTTCTGCCACGAGGAGGCGGCCAAGGCCGACTTCCACAAGGTGAACGAGGCCCTGCGCCAGAGCGCCAACCTGGCCAACCGGTACTCCAACCTGCTCATGCCCATCAACATGAACATCGGCTGGCTGAGCTACGCCCTGGTGGCCATCGTAGGCGCCATTCTGGCCATCAACGGCATGGCCGGCGTCACCCTTGGCACCGTGGTCACCTTTGTGGGCCTACACAAGAGCTTTACCAACCCCATCGCCCAGGTGAGCATGCAGATCAACTTCGTGGTCACCGCCGCCGCCGGCGCCCAGCGTGTCTTTGACCTGATGGACCAGACCCCCGAAAAGGACGAGGGCTATGTGGAGCTGGTCAACGCCCGGGAGGACGCGGAGGGCCGTCTGTATGAGAGCGCCGAGCGCACCAACGTATGGGCCTGGAAACACCCCCACAAGGCGGAGGGCACCGTCACCTACACCCGTCTGGAGGGCAGCGTGGTCTTTGAGGACGTGGACTTCGGCTATGACGAGAACAAGCTGGTCCTCCACGACATCAGCCTGTGGGCCAAGCCGGGCCAGAAGATCGCCTTCGTGGGCGCCACCGGCGCTGGCAAGACCACCATCACCAACCTGATCAACCGCTTTTACGACATCGCCGACGGCAAGATCCGCTACGACGGCATCAACATCAACAAAATCAAGAAGGACGACCTGCGCCGCAGTCTGGGCATCGTCCTCCAGGACACCCACCTGTTCACCGGCACGGTGATGGAGAACATCCGCTACGGCAATCTGGACGCCACCGACGAGGAGTGCATGGCCGCCGCCAAGCTGGCCAACGCCGACGGCTTCATCCGCCGGCTGCCCGATGGGTACAACACCATGCTCACCGGTGACGGCGCCAACCTGTCCCAGGGCCAGCGGCAGCTGCTGGCCATCGCCCGGGCCGCCGTGGCCGATCCCCCGGTGCTGATCCTGGACGAGGCCACCTCCTCCATCGACACCCGCACCGAGAAGCTGGTCCAGGACGGCATGGACGCCCTGATGACCGGGCGGACCACCTTTGTCATCGCCCACCGTCTGAGCACGGTGCGCAACTCCGACTGCATCATGGTCATGGAGCAGGGCCGCATCATCGAGCGGGGCACCCATGACGAGCTCATTGAGAAGAAGGGCAAGTATTATCAGCTCTACACCGGCAATTTCGCCGAGGAGACCGCCTGAATTTTCCCTTTAAAAGCCAGAAGAACACCCCGGCCGTTGGAAAACGGCCGGGGTGTTCTTCAGACTGTCAAAAAAGTGGCAAAGCCACTTTTTCGAATGGGGCTGCACGAAATTTCAACCTCGATTTCTTGCGAAATTGTCGGTCAAAATTTCGTGAGAGGTGTCATTTCCGAGGCACATGTCCTCGAAAATGACGAGATTAGATCTTATTCCGTCGTCTGCGGACGACGGAACTCCTTGCAGGAGGGCTTTTTTGACAAGCTGAGAACACCCCGGCCGTTGGAAAACGGCCGGGGTGTTCTGTTTTTCATCGTGGGGACAAATGCGGTCAGTCCGTCTCTTCCAGGTCCTCCAGCTTGATGGCATTGATGAGGGCGGGCACCATCTGCTTTTTCCGGCTGACCACGCCGGGGAGGATGGCCATTCCGTCCTTCACCTTGGCCTGGAACGCCTTCTCCACCAGAACCTCGGCTCCCCGTCCCACCATCATTAGTTCGGTGGTGGAGTGCACCACATCGGTGAACATGTAGAAAATAAAGTCCAGATCCTGATTTTTCAGGGCGGTCTCCAGATAGGGGGCGATCAGCGCCTGGCTGGCCTTGCGGTTCTTCTCGCTCATATAGCTGCCCTGGCCGATGCCGAATCGGATGTTCTTGCTGTTGAAAATCTTATAGTCGGCGTTGAAGACCTCCTCGGCGGTCTTTCCGCTCACATCTCCGCCGGCCTCAAACATGGCGTCGGCATAGCGCTCCAGATCCAGCCCCAGCTGCTGGGCCAGGGCCCGGGCCGCCTTTTCATCCGCTGGGGTGCAGGTGGGGCTGCGGAACATGAGGGTGTCCGACAGGATGGCGGACAGCATCAGTCCCGCGGTGGAGTCCTCGATCTCCACCCCCGTCTCCTGATAGAGCTGGTAGATGATGGTGCAGGTGCACCCCACCGGCACGTTCCGGAAGTACACCGGCCCCTCCGTCTCCAGGGAGCCGATGCGGTGGTGGTCGATGATCTCCAGCACCTCGGCCTGGTCGATGCCGTCCACCGCCTGGCTGCGCTCGTTGTGGTCCACCAGGATGAGCTGCTTCTTGTGCAGGTTCATCAGGTTCCGGCGGGAGACCACGCCCACATAGCGGCCCTCGTCGTCCAGCACCGGGAAGTACCGGAACCGGACGGAGGCCATCACCTTGGTCACCGAGTCCACCGAGCTGTTCAGGTTGAAGGTGAGCAGGTTCTTCTGCACCATATAGTGGCGGATGGGAGTGGCCTGGCTGATCATCTGGCCGGATACATAGGTATTGTTGGGGGTGCTGATGACGATGCAGCCCTTCTCGGCGGCCAGCATGCAGATCACCTTGGACACCTTGCTGCCCGAGCACACCACGATGCAGCCCGCGTCCATCTCGATGGCGGCCAGCTGGCTGTCGCTGCGGTTGCCCACGATGACCAGGTCCCCCTTGGTGATGGTGCGCTCCATGTGCTCGGCGCTGCCAGAGCCGATGCGGATGCTCCCCTCCACATACCGGCCCTCAATGTCCCCCACCAGCACGGTGCCGTCCAGAGTGTCCACCACGTTCTGATAGCTGGTCCGGGACTCGGCCAGGATGGAGATGTCCGGCACCTCCATGTTAGCGGTGGCGATGTCCTTGACGGTGATAAGCCCCTTGAGATTCCGGCCCTCATCCACCACGCACAGGGTGTCGATCTCCTGGTCCCGCATATTGGCCCAGGCCCGGCGCACGGTCATCTCCCCGTCCACTCCGGGGACCGGGCGGATGTCCACGTCCCGCAGCTGCGGGCTCACGTCGGTGTACAGCTCGGGGGCGGGGACCTGGAAGTAGTCCAGCACAAACTCCGTCTCCCGGTTGAGCAGCCCCGCCCGGCAGGGCTTGCAGGGGTTCTCCGGGTCCAGCTTATTTTTCAGGCGGCTGTAAGCGATGGCGGCGCAGATGGAGTCGGTATCCGGATTGCGGTGGCCGATCACTTTAATGGCATGGGTATTGAGCTCCTGATTTGTCATAGTCTGCCTCATTTCTCTCTGCGGCCGCTGGGGCCATTTTATCGTCTCGGGAGCCGTCCCGAGAACTGTTCTCACAAATGGAGCCGGAAGGAATCCATTCTCATCCAGCTCACCCTCAGTATACCGTGTTTCCGACCCGCGTGCAAGGGGAAAGTGCTTCTTTCGACCTGTCCCGAGGCAGATAAGCCGGCGGTAAATCCTTCTGCGCCCAGCTGTTTTGACCGGTTTCGTTGGTCCAAGCTCCTATAATAGAGAGTGCAGCCGCGGTGGAAGGGGGCGTATAGCCGTGACCGTCATCTATGTGGATACCCTGTTTCTGCTCAACGCAACGGTGGACTACCTGCTGCTCCTGGCCTCCGCCAGGCTGGCGGGGGAGCCCCTGGCCCGGCTGCGCTTTCTGCTGGGGGCTGTGCTGGGGGGGCTGTACGCGGTAGCCATCTTCCTGCCGGGACTCTCCTTTCTGGCCCGCCCCCCCTGCCGTCTGGCGGCGGCGGTGCTGATGGTGCTGGCCGCCTTCTGGAAAAGCAGGCGGCTGCTGCGGCAGGTGGTCATCTTCTTCGCCCTCTCCTGCGCCTTCGGGGGCGGAGTATTGGCCATCGCCCTGCTGGGCGGGCGGGGGCTCGCGCTGTCCAACGGGGTGCTCTACTCCGGCATGGACCTGAAGATCGTGCTGCTGTCGGCCGCCGGATGCTACGGGGCGCTCACCCTGATCTTCCAGCGGACAGGCCGGCACACCGCCCCCTCCGGGGATCTCAGACCGGTGCGCCTCACCCTGGGGGAGCGGCAGGTGTCCCTCACCGCCCTGGTGGATACGGGGAACACCCTCACCGACCCGGCCACAGGGCGGCCGGTGCTGGTGGCCGAGGCGGACTGTGTGGAGGAGCTCCTGCCCCCCGGAATCCGGCCCAGTCCGGCCGACCTGCGGGACCCGGCGGGGGCGCTGGAGCGGCTGGAGGACCCCTGGCGGCGGCGGTTCCGCCTGCTCCCCTACCGCTCGGTGGGGGTGGACCGGGGGCTGCTGCTGGCGGTGCGGGTGGACCAGGTGCAGGTGGGGGAGGAGGACCGTGGGCCCATGCTGGCCGCCCTCTCCCCCACCCCGGTGTCCGACGGGGGAGGCTACCGAGCTCTCCTGGGGGCCGACTGAGATGGAAAGGATGGAAGGACCATGAGACGATTCTGGAGGGGCCTGGGGCGGCGGGCGGCCGCCCTGCTCGCCCGGCTGGGCCTATTGCAGCCGGGCAAGATCATGTACATCGGGGGGAGCGGCACTCTGCCCACCCCCCTCACCCGGGAGGAGGAGGCCCAGGTCATCGCCCGCCTGGAGCAGGGGGACGAGGAGGCCCGCCAGACCCTCATTGAGCGCAACCTGCGCCTGGTGGTGTACATCGCCCGGCGGTTTGAGAACACGGGGGTCAACCTGGAGGACCTGATCTCCATCGGCACCATCGGCCTCATCAAGGCGGTGGGCACCTATCAGCCCGCCAAGAGCATCAAGCTGGCCACCTACGCCTCCCGGTGCATTGAAAATGAGATCCTCATGTATCTGCGCAAGATCGCCGCCCAGAAGTCGGAGCTCTCCTTTGACGAGCCCCTGAACACCGACTGGGACGGCAACGAGCTGCTCCTCTCCGACGTGCTGGGCACCGAGAGCGACCTGGTCATGCGGCCCATCGAGGCGGACGTGGACCGGCAGCTGCTCCGCCAGGCCCTGGACCGGCTGGAGCCCCGGGAGCGGCACATCATCTCCCTCCGGTTCGGACTGGACGGGGCCAGAGAGCAGACCCAGAAGGAGGTGGCGGACCGGCTGGGCATCTCCCAGTCCTATATCTCCCGGCTGGAGAAGCGGATCATCGCCCGGCTGAAGAAGGAGATCGTCCGCATGATGTGACGCTCCCGGCTTTTTGCACAAAATGCGAGAAAAGTCCGGCGGCGTCTGGAACTCTTCCCGGATTTGTGGTATAATCTCCTCCGCGCAGAGCAGCGCCCCCGCCATGGATGACTGACGGGGGCGCCGTTCTGCCCGGACAGAGAGAAAGAAGGAGAGAGACGATGTTTGGAGAGATGATAGGGACCATCAGCGATTTCATGTACAGCTATCTGCTCATCATCATGCTGCTGGCGGTGGGGCTGTACTTCACCATCCGCACCCGGGGGGTGCAGCTGCGGCTTTTGGCGGAGTCCATCCGGGTGGTGGGGGAGAAGAGCTCCTCCAGGGAGTCGGTGTCCGCGTTCCAGGCCCTGATGGTGTCCACCGCCAGCCGGGTGGGGACGGGCAACATCGTGGGAGTGGCCAACGCCATCGCCGTCGGCGGCTACGGCGCGGTGTTCTGGATGTGGATCATCGCCCTGCTGGGCGGGGCGTCCGCCTTTATCGAGAGCACCCTGGCCCAGATCTACAAGGTGCGGGACAAGAACGGCGGGAGCTACGGAGGCCCCTCCTACTACATCCAGGCGGCGCTGAAGAGCCGCTGGCTGGGCGTGGTCTTCGCGGCGGCCCTGATCGCCACCTACGCCGGGGGGTTCAACATGCTGGCCTCCTTCAACCTGATCGACAGCATGTCCGGATACAGCTTTTACGGCGACCCGCAGACCAGCCTGGTCCCCCTGGTGGGGGGCGGCCTGCTGGCCGTCCTGGTGGCGGTGTGCGTCCTGGGCGGGGGCAGGCGGATCGTCAGGATCACCGGCCTGCTGGTCCCCTTCATGGGGGTGACCTACATCCTGATGGCGCTGGTGGTCATGGCGCTGAACTTCCAGATGCTGCCCCAGGTGTTCGGCAGGATCATCGCCGGCGCCTTTGACTTCCGGGCCATCTTCGGCGGCTTCGCCGGCTCCGCACTGATGGAGGGCATCAAGCGGGGGCTGTACTCCAACGAGGCGGGCGTGGGCTCCGCCCCCAACGCCGCGGCGGCGGCGGACGTGTCCCACCCGGTCAAGCAGGGCCTGGTGCAGATGCTCTCTGTCTTCATCGACACCATTCTCATCTGCTCCGCCACTGCCCTTATGTGCCTCTGCTCCGGTGTGGAGCCCACCGCGGAGGCCGCCGGCGCCCCCTATGTTCAGGCCGCGCTGCAGAACGCGCTGGGCGATTTTGGCCCTGTCTTTATCGCCATCTCCATGGCCCTCTTTGCTTTCACCACCCTCATTGGCAACTACTACTACTGCGAAGGCTGCCTGCGGTTCATCTTTAAGAAGACCCCCAGCCAGACCTTCATGACCGTTTTCCGGATCATTGCCGCCGTGATTGTCCTGCTGGGTGCTGTCATCAGCATGCAGCTGGCCTGGGACACCGCCGATCTCTTCCAGGCTCTGATGGTTGTCATCAACATTCCCGTCATTCTGATCCTGGGACGGACCGCGATAAAAGCCCTGAAAGACTACACAGAGCAGCGAAAAGCAGGTAAAAATCCCGAATTTAAGGCCGCCAATATCGGCCTGAAGGAAAAAACCGATTACTGGAACTAAACGATTACAAACAGGGCGCACGGCAGCTGCCGCGCGCCCTGTTTTTGGCCTTCTGAACCCTCCAGTTCCGGATTTCCAATATTTGTTTGAAAACTTTTTCTCTTTCTACAAATCTTTTGTGCCCTATCTTTCTAACTTTTTCCCCGCAGATATTGCCTTTTCCGATTTTTCCATGTATAATTATGTAAGAAATTACCCATCTGTGAGGAATGCGTATGTATCAGGTTATCATCGTGGAAGACGACCCCATGGTCGCGGAAATTGACAAGCAATATGTGGAACACAACAGCAAAATGGCCATTGCGGGAATCTTCCAAAATGGCCAGGAGGCTTTGGACTTTGTCCGAACTCACCCAGTGGATCTCATTATGCTGGACTATTATATGCCTGTGATGGACGGCCGGACTTTTCTGGTCAAGCTCCGAGCAGAAGGAATCTTAGCGGACGTGATTATGGTCACCGCCGCCAGTGAAGCCCGGCACGTCAGTGAGCTCTACTCCTACGGCGTGTCCGACTATCTGATCAAACCCTTTGACTATAACCGGTTTCAGACCGCCCTGCAAAAATTTGTCTCCCGGCGGGAGGCCTTTGCCGGGGACAAGGCTTTCAACCAGGAGGAGTTGGACAAAGTCATCTCCCCCGAGGGCCAGCGGGGCGGGCAGTTCGTGGACAAAGGAATCCATCCCGTGACCCTGGAGATCATCTGTTCCTTTCTGCGGGAACACAAAAGCGAAAAGCTCTCCATTGAGGATATCGCGAAAAACGTCTCTCTGTCCCGGGTCACGCTGCGGCGGTACATGAACTATCTGATTGACAAGAACAGCGTCATCGGCGGCGTGGACTACTCCACAGGGGGCCGCCCCTCTGCAGTGTACACCTACATCGGCAAATAAGATTTTTCCCCTTTCGGAACTCCCGTGCGCAACACACGGGAGTTTCTCTGTCACCTTTGATTTCGGAAGGAGGCGCCTGCGCCATGGAAGCATTCTACACCCAGTTTATTCAGGAGACCTTTGATGAAACCGGTCAAATCACCCACTGGGCCTACACCTATGCCGACAACTACAATTACAGCTACGATGTCATAGACCCCCTGGGGGAACGATGTTCCAACCGTCTGGCCATGCTGTGGCGGAACGACCGGGGCGAGGAAAAACGGCTGACCTTCGGCGCCCTGAAAACCCTGAGCATCCAGGCCGCCAATCTTTTTCAAAGCCGGGGGCTGAAAAAGGGCGATGTCATTATGACCGCGCTGCGCACCCACTGGAGTTACTGGGTGGTGGCTCTGGCCGCCCACCGGCTGGGTCTGGTCCTCTCCCCCTCCTACTACCTGCTCACCCAAAAGGACTTCGCCTTTCGGATGCAAAAGGCAAACGTCCGCTGTGTCATCACCTGCCGGGAGAGCCAGGCGGAGGCCAGAGTCCTGGCCGCTGCGGAGGAAGCCG
>ERZ836939.780-NODE-780-length-41163-cov-22.354457_pt1 | contig 41163 bp, 71 predicted proteins | sample MGYA00519912_ERZ836939 | MGnify/ENA primary metagenome ERZ836939 (study PRJEB31850, sample SAMEA3708810) | human gut metagenome | biome: human gut; feature: human-associated habitat; material: faeces | place: China | collected 2014 ...
GCCACAGCCAGCCTTGATGCCACAGCCAGCCTTGATGCCACAGCCAGCCTCGATGCCACAACCAGCAAAAATATGTTTTACATTAATATCTGCCTCAAACTCGATTCTGCCTGCAAAAATAATAACTTTATTGCGGTCCTCAATCGGCTCTTGGTAGATGCGCACATCGTCTGTAGGGCCCAGCTTATCCAATAGCCATTTGCCAAAATCAACACGCCCCGCATCAGCGCACTTGTCAAGCGTCTCCTGGTATCCTGCGCCGTCAGGAAACGCCTTGCGAAACTCACGTTGCCCGTCTCGACACGCCCCAAGCTCTTTTAGATAGGCCAAAGTTATCCTAAAATCCCCGGTCATTATGCGCTCCTCCATTCCTCAGCCGCCTCAAAGACGGCGGCTGCATATGTCCTTTCCCCATTGTCATGGCCCCACCGATAAGCCGTAAGGGCCGCGTCCTGGGTCTCATAGCGGCCCAGCAGATACCCTAGCATCCACACGCCGCACTCAATGTTGCCTGCAGGCGTCATAGGGTCCGCTCCGGTCTCCGATGTCAGCCATGCGTGGTTGCTGGTCCTGATCTGATAGAGCCCGATATCTTTGCCGTCCGGACCGATCGCGTCCACATCAAAACCACTCTCCACCTCGATCACGCCAAGCGCAAGCGGCACCTCTACGCCGCTATCCTCGCAGGCATCCAGCAGGACTATGTACAGCTCGTCCGATAATGGAGTGGGATTGATAAACTCTGCCTCTAATAGCTCCCGCGCCAGCACAGGCCCGCCGGGATGCTTGTCCAGCGTGTGGGTGATGCCCGGGCCAGCATCCAGCGCGTGGACCCCGCAGCAGGCCGCAAGACAAATCCCAATGGCAATACCGGTAAGGATAAGGTCCCGCACTGCGCTTGACGGCACCCACCGCCTTGTGGTATAATTCCTGCTGTGTGATGGTATGCGTTCCATTTCGTGTACCTCTTCCGTGCCCCGCTTGGTGCTAGACAAGCGGGGCTTTCTTATGCAACATAGGTTTTTTTGATCTCTACAGCGGTTTCATTGTGGTATTTCAGCCACAATTCGATTAGGTAATCCAAGTGCTCTTCTTTGAGGATCTTCTTCTCTACTTTTTTCTCGGACTCCATATGTGCGCCCTCCTTACTGTTTTTTGTTGTCGCGTGCGTCTTGGTTAAGCTTGTTTCCATCTTCTTTCACCTCATTTCTGTTACCTATTGCTTCAAGGAACCATTCCAGCGGTTTCCCAGTCAGGGCCTCCACGGCCTCGCTGGTCAGTTTGCGAGAATTATGATTCTGCCGGACTAAATCAGAAACCTTGTCATTTTCGTTCACGATTAAAAATCCTCCTTTTACTTGCGGCTTGAAGGAGGATGTGGTATAATCTTCCTGCAAGCCTGATTGGCGTAATCAATTAGGTTTGCTGCCTCGCTGGGTGGAGCTAACACCCGGCGGGGCGCTTTTTGTTGTGTTCCAGTCTTCCTTGTGTTATAATGGGGCAAGGGGAGAGGAGGCAACACTATGCTTGATCCAAAAACGCGCAGGTTTCTAAAAGCTTTGCAATCTGAAGACGGGAAGTGGGTCTCTAAGTCAAGCCTTTCCGCCTATGGGATTGCTGTTGCCTCTTTGAATATAGGACACTTATTAGAACTGAACTACATAAACGAAATCGTTCATCTAGAAGAACAGTGCCGGATTACTCCAACCGGGGAGTCCGCTTTGCTTGAACACAAGCGAGCCTGGAGGAGTGATATAAAGGCAACCATTGCACTGATTTTGTCCGCTATTGCAATCCTGATCTCATTGATCGGACTACTTACATCCGGGCAGCCAGAGCCGCTGCCGCAAGGACAACCGCAACGACAGACACAGCAATCGACACATTAGGGAGAATGTCGCGCCAACACCCAGGCTTTCTTTCTCGCATAAAACCACCACCTCCTTATTCCCCGCCCCGTCAGGGGCGGGCTTCTTTTTCTTCATTGGCCTTCTGCTGGACCTTTTTTCGGCGTTTAGGCTTATCTCGAACACCCTCTGCATATCCAGCGATATAAAGTAACGCTTCTTTGGGGAGACCTACTAGGCGATCCGCTATAATCTGTGCATCGGATACTCTATCAAGGTTTATGCTCATTGGTTCACCTCCATTTTCGTTTTGACCTTGGTATAACGCGTCAAAAGCTAACCTTGTGAGATTATGATAGCACATAAATAAAACTATGTCAATCACTTTTTCTGAAACAGAAGAAAAAAGATTGACATAGTTAGATTTTAGTGGTATTCTTTTTGCAAGAGGTGATTTACATAGACCACAGAAAGAGATTAAAAAATATATGGTACGGAATGAAGCGAAGATGTAGTCGACCAACTCCGAGCGATTACATATATGGAATAGCTGACCACTATTATTCTAAGGGCATTCATGTTTGCGATGAGTGGAACGATAGTTTTGAGGCATTCTACACATGGGCTGTTTCACATGGTTATAAAGATGGTCTAACGATTGATAGAATAGACTCAAACGGAGATTATGATCCATCAAATTGTCACTGGATTACTCGAAGTGAAAATTGCAAAAAAGCTGCATTAAGCAAAAGCGGTAACAAACGAGGATGCCATAGCAGAAGATATTTTGTAATAAAGCGTATCTGCGGATATGATTGGGGAAAAGTGTTAGCAATAAGACTGAGTTACTCAGACGCAATTCGTTTTATCAGAAAAACACCAACGAAACCAGGTGTTGTTTGTGTCATTAAGAAGTATTCTAGAGAAACTATTGGGATAGACCAAGGTGATTTTATAATGGGGGGGTGAGTATGTGAACGAGCGAATTGCAAAAATTCGAAAAGATGCGAATTTAACTCAAGAAGAATTTGGTGAAAAGATTGGAAAATTAAGCAAAAATTACATTTGGATGCTGGAAAAAGGCGATAGAAAACCCAGCGACCGCACCATTGCCGATATCTGCCGAGAATTTAATATCTCTGAGCTTTGGCTACGTACCGGAGAAGGCGAGCCTCATACCCAGAAGGACGAGGACGAAGAGTTCCTTGAAGTTATGGAACGGATTCATATGTCAGACGATGATCTAATTAAGCGGATTATAAAGGCGTATTGGCTTATGGATGACGACGAAAAAGCCGCCATCAGAAAACTGATAGACGGCTTCACAAAAAAATAAGGCCCCGGTTCCCCGGGGCCTTATTGATTATTCCTTATGTAGTTTTTCAAGGATAAGGGCACGCGTGAGGAGAGCTTTTAAATAGTTTTCATTTTTATTCCGAGCAAGGACAAGTTCAATTTCTTTCCTGAGTGTATCAACAGTTTCTTTCCTCGGCGTCATGTTGCGCCCTCCTTTAATTGTTTTTCCGGGCGGAATGCCCTATTTTATATTTGGAGGATTGGAAAATGAAAAAAGGTTTCATTGCCGGTGTTTTGACAGCACTGCTTGTTCTGGCGATGGTAGGCAGCGCTGGGGCTACCAATGGCAAAGTTCAAAAGGAAATCGAATACCGGGATATCAAGGTTTCTCTGGACGGAGAAGTTCTTGATCTGCGAGATGCAAAGGGGAATGCCGTGGAGCCGTTCATGTTCGGCGGCACCAACTATATCCCCGCCCGCGCTCTGGCGGAGTCTCTTGGCCTTGAAGTAGCATGGGAAGAGGCCAACAGCACCGTTGTCCTCACGCATCCAGAATCATCAAAGCCCACATATATCACTCGCACAGGTTCAAAATTTCACAACGATTCAAGTTGTAATGGTGGAACTTATTGGGAAGTCCCATATTCTACTGCCATTGGAATGGGATTGACCCCCTGCGAAAAATGCGTCCATTGAGGTGAGATATGGCAAAGAAGAAAAGCAGCTTGAAAATCCCCGGCCTATCTTTTAGCTGGAAACGTGCAACAGGCATTACAGCGGCAAAACGTAAAATCGCAAAGGCCACAGGAATACCTACAACCAAATCCGGCAGGCGAAACAAAATTGGGAAAATCTTTGGCATAAAATAAAAGATGGCCCCGTCGCCTATGCGACAGGTGACGGGGCCTTATAGCAGACCCACAACTTTACAGACCGATCTGCTATGGGTCTATCTTAGCAGATTGAAAGGTGCTGCGTCTATAATCAAGCCTTGTTATTTCAACACCAAAGTTTGTAATGCGGCTATCCAAACCTTGTAATTTTAAAACCAAACCTTAGAATCTGCTTATTGGAGGCCCCAAATGGAGGTATTAATTAAAGATTTATGTAAGGAGAAAAAAGACTCTTTAAACTTAACAAACCAAAACATAGCAGATAGAGCAAATTTATCTGCGTCTACTGTTAACAACTATTTTTCAGAATCATCCAAGGCCCCGTCTGTCTATACAGTTGGTCCGATCTGCGCGGCTCTCGGTGTATCGCTTGACAGTTACTTCGGGATCAAGTCCAAAAAAGAATCGGATAGGGATGAGGATAACCTAGAGCTTCGCTTGAAGTATGAACAGGAAAAATATTCTCTTCTGCGGAAAGGGATCATACATAGAAACAGGGTCATTACTGCTTTGTTTGTCTTGTGCGCAGTGCTACTTTGCTATGCAATAATTATTGACTTTTTGAATCCAGCCATCGGTCTTATTAGACGATAATTTTGAACCACATGCGTCGTGTGGATAAATTATAGAACATTAGTTCCATTAAAGCAATAGCCACACCTCCCAATTAAATTCTATCTATTTTGTTAAGCCTGTAGAATTTGTCTGGCGAAAACAAAAGAGACGTTTATTGGACTTTTAGTGTGGTATTATATAGCATCTTTGGTGCAGGGCGAGGTATTAGCCCATCAGGACAAGTCTTACCCCACTTGAAAATCTCACACAAGGCGGTTATACTGGAAACAGAAAAGAGGCGCTACCGGCAGACGGTTAGCCCCTCGCTGTGTTACAAGAAGTAACTGCCAGGTTGGGAGCCGGGGCGGTTACTTCCCAAAAAAGTATAAGGCGGCGCTACCGGCAGACGGTCAGCCCCTTATGCTTGAGCTACAAGAAGTAACCGCGCAGTTGGGGAACTGGGGCGGTTACTTCTTTTTTTGCCTGAAAGAACAGGACAATAATGCCGATGATCACAAGGCAGAACTGAAACAGCTCTGAACATGTAAGCATAAGCATCACCCCCTCTTTCGGAGGGGGCAAGAAGTCCCCTCCGGGATGGAGGGGCCAACCGCCTACCGTTGCAGGTAGCGCCGAATTGAGGATAGCATATTGTGGCGGGAAATGCAAGGGGAAGCCCAGCCTAGCACTCGATGTTAAGCAGAGGGTGGGAAAGCTATATTGTTCGCTGTCAGGGGGAAAGGGGCAGGAGTTATGACTCGCGCAGCTTTATATATCCGCGTAAGCACCGAGGAGCAAGCAAAGCATGGTCTGTCTATGGACGAGCAAGAATCCAATCTAAGAGATTACGCGAAAGCGCACGGCATGAAAGTTGTAGATTGCTATTTAGACGCGGGGAAGAGTGCTCGTAAAAGATATACAAAACGTCCAGAATTTATGCGCTTATTGGCGGATATTGAGTCCGATAAAATTGATATGGTATTGTTCATAAAACTGGACCGGTGGTTCCGTAATATTTCAGATTATTATGAGGTTCAGCGCGTCCTTGATGCCCATAACGTTACCTGGAGAGCCACACAAGAGGACTACGAAACAGTCACGGCCTCCGGTCGGTTTAAGGTAAATATTATGCTCAGTGTCGCCCAGGACGAGGCGGACAGAACCAGCGAACGGATTAAATTTGTTTTTGAGGGTAAAAAAGAGAGAAATGAGCCCATAACGGGGAAGGTCCCAAGGGGGTACAAATTGGATGGGAAGTCAGTGGTCATTGACCCGGTCACCGGGCCTATGGTCCGCGCTGCGTTTGATATGTACCTGGAAACAGGATCGATCTCAAAAGTAATTAAAGCATATCCACAGCTTGAGTTGACTTACTTTTCGGCGCGGTATATGTTTTCAAATCCCGCGTACATGGGGCAATTCGCCGGAATATCAATACCCGCCATCATATCCCAAGATGAATATAAAAAAGCGGACTCTCTCCGTGGACGCATTGTCCGTAAGACGACACAAAACCGGGTGTACCTCTTTTCCGGGCTTTTAATCTGTCCCGAGTGCGGTAATCGCTTGGGAGGATTTTCGGCATCCCGAGTGTATAAAGAAACTCATTACTACGGGTGCAGTTCGCACAGGAAAATGACCGGATGCCCAAATAATAAAAGTTATAATGAGGAAAAAATTGAGGAGTACATGCTGGACCGCATAGAAGCAAAAGTACAGACATCAATTATTAGCCGCAATGAGCAGAGAGCTGTATCACACAAGTCCCAGAGAGACGCGATCCAAAGAAAATTGTCCAAGCTGTCGGAGCTCTATATATCTGATTTAATCTCCCTCCAGGATTACAAAAAGCAATTTAGGGCGCTTAATGATGAGCTGGCAGCAATCCCGGAAGATATCCCGGATATTGACATTGAGGCATTAAAATCCCGATTTTGGGGCGACTGGAGACAGTTGTATGATGACTTGCCACGGGACGGTAAGCAATCTTTTTGGCGTAAAACAGTCAAAAAAATCTATTTATCTAGCGATTCAGTGGCCGATTTTGATTTAATCTAAGCCGTTATATAATATGATTAAACCGTCAGGTTTTATCATATTATATAACGCATAAAATGAGCCCCAGAAACTGGGGCTCATTTGCTACACTGCGTCTATTTTCCGCATAACGCTATTGTACACTCTTGTGTTGACTACTTTGAGCGTGTCCATTAACTCATCCATGATATCCCACACCGCCGCAGGGTCTTTGCCCTCCACGGCCCGCAAAAAGTCGCTGTCGCCGTACCGGATTACACGAGTGGGGGCTTCCAGGTCCGCTGGTGTTGCAGAGTAGGCCCGCTCATAGCCTTGATCTGCATGCCGGGTCATTTGGTCCCGGATTGTGTAGAGGCTTGCCAGCTTTGCGTAGTTACTATAGCTGGAGTCTTTATACTCCAGTTCGGCGATTGCTACGCCGATTTCTTTGGCGTCCAACATATGGCCGCCTCCTTTTTAGGTGGACTCTAGCTGGTTGATACAACGGCGGATTGCATCTCGCTCTTTGTCATTACTGGCGTTACGCTCCATCTCTTCCAGCTGCGTCATCATGTGCTCTTTTGCCCCATCTCGGCTATAACGGCCCATGCTGTCGCGGCGGCGCTCGCTATAGTCTCCGCCGTCTCTGCTATAGTGGCCTCTTACATAATGCTTGCCACGGCTTGCGTAGCTGCTTCCGCGCCCATAATTGCCACGGCCCTCCATCTCCCAGTCTCCGGCCTGGCTATAGCCACCATCCTCATCCATGATAATGATTTTATCAATGTTTTTAATGGTGTCTGTGAGTTTATGGATAGTTTCGAGGTCGCCTGCGGACATTTCCTGCTTTTTTGCGATTTCGTCCAGCTCGTCGCAGAGCATTTCGCGTAGGTCCTCTAAGGCTCTCATGCTCATAATATCTCTCCTCTCCATTAGCATACACGCTCGGCAATCAGATTGCTGTTTGCAACATTGATCGCCTGAGTGCTGGTATTTTCGACTGCTACCGTCACACAGCATCCACGCGGCACCTCGATAAAGACTGCCGTGAACACGTTGAAATAGTCTTCCACCGCAGCGGGCGTTACAATTGCAGTTGCGCTGGCAAGCGGCTCACCGCTCACAGACAAAGCAATGGAGATCGGAGACACGGCCCCGCCGGTGGGGATTGCAATGTTTCCGCCAAAGCTCACTTTGTACCGTGCCCGGCACTGGTTAGTCTGGCCCCGCAGGGTCACAATGCCAGCTCCTTCACGATGGACGATACAGCTTCCCCCAGATACGGAAGTTTCGGTAAGGGGCACATTCTGCCCAGCGGCTACAGTCACAGGGCCAATATTCGTATACTCAGCCATAAAATCAATCCTTTCTAAATGCCTCGATTTCGAGGCGGTTAAAATAAGCGGCGAGGCCATTGCCCCGCCGCTATGTTCAAAATCGGCACGGGGCCGAACAATTTCGTGATGTCACGAAATAGATGCAGTTATGCAGTTTAGCAGCCGCAGGGATTGCAGCAGCTTCCATAAACACCTGTATAGGGGTTTGCCACCTGATAAGCCGGGACGGGCAGAGGTGCGGTGCGGCGAAGAATCTCCGCAGTATTCGCATCCATAGCCGCCTGGAGTACCGCGTTCTGGTTCGCCTGAGACGCAGCCAGCCGGAGACTCTGATTTTCGGCCTGGAGAGTAGAAATCTTATCCTGGCACAGATAATCGAGGATGGCCCTGGAATTGGCATTGGCATTGTCAATAATGTCCCTGGTGTTGTTGTTCATGGTGTTCTGGAGGGCGCATGTATTGGTTGCCATGTTGTAATTCACGCCGTCAATCGCCCGCTGGGTCTCGCAGCAGCAGTTCTGAGCCTGCATAGCCATATTGTTGAGCTGCTGCATCAGGGCCGACTGCTGATTGCACCGGGACAGTTCCGCATTGGAGAAGCCGGTATTGATGGCGTTGTTGAGGGAATAGGTGCTGTCACAAATACCCTGGGTGATGCCGTCCAGCTTGGTTACAACGGAGGAGTGGTCAAATCCGCGCTGGACCTCAGAACCGACGCCGCCGTTCATGCCGCCACCATCTCCTCCCCAGCCGTTGTTGCCCCAGCCGCAGAAAACAAACAAAAACAGGATAATAATCCACCACGCACCATCTCCGCCAAAGCCGCCGAAGCCGTTTCCGCCCATATTGGTGGGTGCAACAGGCATAGTCATCACAGTACCATCAGAACTCAAAGACATATGTAGTCTCCTTTCGCATTTACAAAATAATTTTAAGGTTGCTATATTAAATCGTGGCCACGATTATAGCCTTATTTGGGCATAAGCTGCTGAAATTGTCTCGCCATATTCTGCAATTGGTTGAGCTGACTCTGATTCATTTTTCCGGATTGCAGCAGTTTTTCCACCTCTGCTTTCGGGTCCCCCTGGAAATTCGCCCGGAATTGCTGAAACTGCTGCATCATCTGTGCAAAATTACCCATTGGTCCAGACATAGAGGGCATATTGCCTCCGAGCATAGAAAAGAGCGGATTAGGCATTATCTGTATCCTCCTTCGCAGATTTTCTCGCGGGCTTGGCAGTATCTTTGATTGTCAGAGCGTCTAAACGAGCCGCCAGGGCCTCAACCTCCGCTTTTGTAGCAAACTCTACATTGGGGGGCATATTGGCCGGAGTCGCAATTTTAGGTGTAGCTGTGCGCTCGGTATAGTCGAAGATCCTCAGCGGTTGTGGCATGCCGGACGCATCGGTGCTCTTGATATAAAACGTGCTGGACTCGCTGTCCATCAACATCACGCTATTGCCCGCCGCAACCAAAAATCCTTTTGCGCCTTCTTCACCCTGGCACCAGATAATCCCGTTGGATGTGGGCTGATTTTGCTGCGGCTGCTGCATCTGGGGCGGCTGTACTACGGGCTGCGCGATTGGCTGGAACTGATTCTGCCGCAGTTGCGCAAGCTGATCCGGCATAGGTGGTTGATAATACCCAGGCTGATAGCCGCCAAAATAGGGTTGAGCAAATGCCATTTAAGATTCATCCTTTCTTTCGCACCAGTAATATAACGGGACTCCACCACCAGAATCCCATGTATCGATCCAGTTCCCGCCACTGACACATACCACATGGCCTGACAGAGCTAAAATATATGTACCATCCGGATGTTCCTCTGCAAAATCAGACACGTTGTAACAGTCTGGGCAAGTATCCGGCACAATACGGCGTACAAAGCCTTTAGACCTGAGATAGGCACCCCATACAGAATTTGCTGAGGGAAGATCGCCCATCAAAAACCCCTGGAGAGCTAATCCAATGTAAGTTTCCTCCCAGCTTTGGTCCAGTGCTGTAGAAATTGCTCTGACTGTGCAGTCCCCTACATTTTTTCCGTCTGGGTTTGCATTGTATTTGATATATCTTCCCATTCTCCATTTTTCTCCGCAGTTGAGATTTGAGCATTTGCTTTTATTTTTATGCTCTCATTTGCGCACAAAAAGGATTCGAGTCCATCAAAATCTCCGCAAATATAATACCGGTAATAGATATCTCTGGCATTTGGCTCGGAGAATCCGCAGTTGATAAGCCGTGTTATCATCTCGTTTCCCATAAGGATCACCTCTGCCTTTACTATACAAAAAAATCGCCTCCACTGGGTGGCAATCCAGTGAAGGCGTGTGCGTGTTTTGTGAAATTATGTGTAATTTAGCCTTTGGGCAGTCGATTCTACCTTATCAATGATGCGCGGAAGCCGCCTTGATATTGTGGAGCGCTCACACCCGTATTCCGCTGCGATATCAATTTGAGGTATTTGCTCTATCAAATACCTTTGCGCTATCCCGGTGTCTATTTTACCGAGATTTGCCTGATAAATTGCCTGTTCAATCTCCGACCGCAATAAATTTTTCAGGGTTTCGGGCATGTTAACGTGCGCTCCCACATTTACACTCCCTCTTCAAAGATATCAAATTAAATGCCAGGTCAGGGATTATCTTATACTTTGTGTTCCAGGGAGCCGATCCGCCGCTCGTGGTCGTCCAGCCGATCATCCTGCTCATCATTGTGGTCCCACAAGCGTTTGTGGATCTCTCGGTTGTGCTCGGTCTGCTTATCCATATCGGTACGCAGCCCCTTGACTTGGATTGTCAGCTCAGTAATGGACCTCGTGAGTGATACAATCGGCTTAATAATTGCCGCCCCAAGGCCCACAAGGGCGATAATCACTGTTACTGTGGTCCACTCCATCGCTTAGCCCTCCTTACCTCCGGTGAGCTGCTTATAGACTTGATTGACGCCGGTTGCCGCGAGACCGGAGACGATGCCCACGGCCACGGCGGTGATGTAATCCTGCGCCGGGTAGTCCGGCATGATGCGCATCGCCAGCGCACCCAGCACACCGCCCACCGCACCGCAGATGACCGGGAGCCATTTGTTGTCCAGCGCCGTAGCCTTGGCAGCCTGGGCCACCAGCAGACAGATGACAGTGATCGCGGGCAGTGCCGCAATGCCAAGCTCAGTGATATCCATAATAAGTACCTCCGTCAAATCAAGTTTAATCTATCTAAAACCACGGCCAATTCCTGCCGGGTGACCGGGTCTGTGGGCCGTGTGCCGTCCAGGACGCCCTTGTCCTTCGCCTTCTGCCACGCCTCAGCGGCCCGATCGGCGGCCGGGGTATCTGTGCCATCCCCGCCGCTCTCCGCCGTCCAGGTGACGCCCAGGAAATCGCACACGCCCATTGCCGTGGCCTCCGCCAGCTTGTCCCGGTAGGCGATGCTCCGGAGGAGAGATACATCCTCCTGGTTGGTGTGGAACCCATACTCGATGAGCACGGCGGGTGCGTCGGTCTTTGCCAGCACCGTGTACTCGATCTGGTGGGTGACGCCGCTTCCGTGGAGTAGTACTCCCGCCTCATGGGCCCGGTTGACAATGGCAGTGGCAGCCACATTGCGCCTGGCCGTCATGGGCCCGCTGGAGGTATAGACCAGCAGCCCCCGCGCCGTCCCCCAGCCGGAGCCGCCCTCCGCGTTGGAGTGCAGAGAGACAAACAGGTCCGCCCCCGCCCGATTGCTTACCTCGCATCGGGCGGTCAGACTGGGTTTGGTGTCCTCCGTCCTGGTGCAGATCACATTGATGCCACGCCGTTCCAGCAACGGTCGGATGCGGGTATACATATCCCAGGCAAATTCTCTCTCTTTGTAACTCCCGTCTGGAGATCCGTTGACCGTATCCGGCCCGTGGCCGGGGTCAAGACATACGGTGTATTTTGTGCTCATAGGCTTGTCCTCCTTATCGCTGTCGTCGGGCTCGGATGGGGCCCTCTTTCTGGTGTAGACCAGGATGAGGTTGTGTACCTTCCGGTTGCTGACAATCCGCTTCCCCGCCAGATCACACTGAGAGGAGCCGCCGCCGTCCAGCATGACGGCGCTCTCCCAACCCAGAGTCAGCAGCTCGGCCTGGAGCTCCATTGGGGTCCGCCCGCTGTCGGTGCAGTAGAGGCACAGCGCCCCGTCCTTGAGCCCTATGGCTGTTCTGGGCCTGCTGCCCCCTACATCCCGGTTATAAATTAGCGTTTCGGCCCTCCCGCCCCGCAGCAGGCACACGCAGCAGAGGTAATTCCGCCGCTCCGCTGCAGGGACAGAGCGCAGGGTGATGTCCGGCCCTGTGTCCCAGGCATAGCCCCAGTAGGTATACGGGTCCTTAGCATAGGTCCGCCCATCCGCCCGGAGGTGGCACACCGCCTGCTTACCCTCGTACAGGCCGCCGTTGATCAGATAGTCAGCCCCGGTCTCCGCCTTGATCTCGGCCAGGGTCTTGGCCGACTTGTTGACGTATATCTGGATGCGCTCGATGTCCCCCAGTGGGATGGAGGCGATGTACTCACTCATCGCCCTCAGCCACCTCCACAGACCCGCGCATCAGCTCCACCGCCTCGGCGTACCGCCCGGCCCTGTGTAGCTCCACCAGCGCCTTGTAGTGGTCAAATAACGCCTGAGTGAGGGCCGCTCCCTCATTGGTTAGTCTGGGCAGGTCCTCCGCCAGCGCGGCGTAGTCCACATTCCCCGCGCCCCTGTAGCGGGGCAGCGTGGGGTCCCCGGCGTTCCGGACGTTGGCCAAAAACATATCCTTGGCGTTCTGCGGCTCCATGTGGTTGACTGCGGCGATGTCCATGATCTCGTTGATGTACTCGTAGAGGTGTTTCATAATAAATTTCCTTTCCGGCCTTTTGGCCTGTCACATATGAATAATCTCTTCCGCCTGATCGGCAGTGATCCACTTCGGGGCCATGGAGCGCACCTGCTCCGCCGTCAGACGACCCAGACGATACTGGATGCGGATAAACTCAACCATCGCCCGTCCCTCCCATCATCAGCTCCAGCATGGCTGCCTCCAGCGCGGAGAGCCGTTCCGCCTCTGTGGGCGAGATGGGGGGCTGGGCCTGTCCCATGGCTTCCAGCTCCGCGAGTTCTTCTGCTGTCATGAGGATTTTGACATTATCTATTACTTTGTACATATCGCTACCTCACCCAAATCTTTACTTGTCCGCTATATATCTGGTAGTCCTGTACGGCGCTTTGGGCAAACTGGATCGTTTGGGCTTTACCATCTCCCATATTTGCGCCAGTGGGCGATGCCGTATTATTTAGCGAGGACGCAGACATCGCGTCATAGTCATAGGTGGATATCCGTGTGATCCAATGGGCTCCGGCAAATATGGCATGTATGATTTGATGCTTGATGCCATCCGTGTTGCGGACGGCCACGTTATTTGTGAGGCTTGCCCCATTGACTTTAAGCTGCCACCCCATCGTTTGATTTGACTGTAGCCCCCAGGTCCTGACTGATATCTCTGTTATGTCGGGTACATTCCATTCCCAATATGCCGTACCCACGTCAGATTCCGAAAATGTATGTTCCCATAGCAGTGTCCACTCTCTGCCCCCACCCGGCGCGCTCACCTTGCCCCACGCTCCGTCCACCACGCCCGCATACATGCCGTTGTCCTCTGCGGTCACCGTGGGGAGGCCGACGCCATCCGCACCTGCGGGACCCTGCGGGCCGGTGTCTCCGGTGTCACCTTTGGGCCCCTGCGGGCCTTGTGGCCCGGTGTCTCCCTTGGGCCCCGCTGGTCCCTGTTCTCCTTCCGCGCCGGGCGGCCCTTGAGGTCCCTCTGGGCCCTGCGCACCATCCGCGCCCACTACATGCCCCGCGTTGATGGTGGTGCCGTCTGACAGAGTAATAATAAGGTCGCCGTCCTCATTTACCTGAGCATCTGTAACGGACTTTCCGCCGCCGCCTGCTTGGTATATCTCATTGATTGCCGCAACCAAAGAGGACTTGTCCGTGGTTTTAAGGGCCGCTGTGTCTCCGATCATGCTCAATAGCTGCTCATATTCTGTGGGGCTTGGAGGCTGAGATGGGTTTGCGGGCAATGCACCCTCAAAGACCCTGAGGCCATTTGCCGTGTAAATCGTCGGATATCGCTTGTCCCCATTTACTCCATATACGCCTATATGGATGTACTTGCCCGCCCGAAGGATTTCCCACGGGACTGTGCATGTATTATCTGTCAATGCGATCTCAGCGCTGCGGCCCATATCGTCCGTAAACACCGCTGTTTTTGCATATCCATCCCAGGCCGGATCAAATTCAAATGCTGCCGTGTAGATTTCTACCGACCCGGATACCAGTCGTTCGGATTCTACAAGTTCCAGCGTTTGTCCTGTTGCTCTTAGTTTCATGTGGATAGCCCTCTCTCAATTGCCGCCGTGATTTCTTCCAGTGCTTCCACGCGCGCCGTGAGGTCAGAGGGTTTCGGCTCAGGAAGCGCCGCACGGTCCTCCTCGATCTCCTCATCGGTACGTGCTGCCGTCTGTCCGTCCTCCAGCTTATACCGGGGGATACCATCGTCTGTGTAAAGCCCTCCCTCAAAATAATGCGTCTGGGCTAAATTGAGACGGTCACAGGGCGGTCCCTCCTCGATAAGCACCCACCCGTCCAAATTGCTTGGCAGGGTGTATTCGCCCTCGCATCGGATAATCCGGCCCTGGTCATCTGTTTTGATATAGACTCTTGATGTATTGTCCATTTTGGCCTCCTCAAAGTTCTGCACTAGCTGTATAATACGTTGTGCTGCCGATTGTAATTGTGCTAAGCGCAGGGGTTGTCCTCATTACAGGCCTAAAATCGTCCTTGTTTGTCGGTCTAACCGACTGAGTCGCGAAAATTTGATAGTACCTCTGACACCGTGCCAGTTGCTCCCCGTAATCCGGGATTTCGTTCAGCATCCAATTTCCTGCTATGTCCTGATGGGCAATGGTTTGACTTGAACCAAGTTCAAGCTTGATTGCTTTCATATTCAACCGCTTGCCAGCATCCAATCTGATGTTCAGACTCTTAGCGTCGCCCTGATAAATATAAATCCCATCGCCATATACCCAGTTAATACCATTGGAGTTTGTGCTGGACCTCACAACCCCGTCTTTGTCCATAATGCTTACTGTCCGTGAAACGCCAGCTGGCGTGATTTCATACTCAAAATATTGGGCGATATAGATATAATTACCTGGCGTTGTATTCGCATTCACAATAGCCACATAACCATCATTAACTTCAACGTAGCAAAAATTTGAAAGCCCTGAAAGTATCTTCCACCTATCAATACCATAGAGTCCACTACTATTTGCATAGCTATCCAGACCACGTTGGTTAATAGGATTCACAAAATACCAGTTATCCAGCAGATTACGCCCGGTGAGTTGGGACGTTTTTGTGATGGTGTCGTCAATATCTTGGGCGGAGTGATCAAGCTGTACCACGTCGCCCAAAATCCCGTTGATCAGTTTTTTTATAATACTTGCCACGCTACCACCTCAATAGTACAAAAAAGCAATTCCCAGGCCGCCTGTACCGCCATGGCTTCCCGCACCGCCGATACCGTTCTCGCCATCCCATTTATTGGTTGCCACATTGTTATTCGACGCGCCGCCTGCTGCACCGCCACCGCCGCCGCCGTTGCCACCCGTTCCGCCTCTGCCACGATACTGAGTAGTGGCCGGAGCATCCGCGTCCGCGCCCGCACCGCCGTCACCGCCAGTGCCGTATCCATCTCCGCCATTATAAGCTGCGGAGCCTGAGTCGCCGTCTTTCCCGTTGTGGCCTGCTGCTGCACCGCCGCCATAGCCGCCAATGCCTACTACGGTCATTTTGCTGCTTTCGTATCTCGCGGTTTCTCCCTGTGCGCCGGGTGTGTATGTAACGCCATTATATATGACGCTTTCTCCCGCGCCGTCTTCTCCACTGCCGCTGCCGCCGTTCACACCGTCATCACCGGGCAGCCCGTATGCGACCCCGCTGAACATTTCGACAAATCCGGTCTCAGACGCACGGCCATTCGCGGTGGAGTATTCCCCAAAAGTGGTGTCTCTTCCAAACGAGCCTTCTTCCGATCCGTCCTCCGAATAAAAGCCGTAGGCTCCGCCTCGCCCAATTTTTACCGCAAAGGTTTGTCCCGGAGTTACCGGGATCGTGGCAATGTAAATGCGGCCTCCGGAACCGCCCTTACCAGCCTTACCACCCGCACCAGGCTTACCGCCGTTTCCGTCGCTTTGGCTGTCATTGGTGCCGTCTGCGCCTTTTTCGCCGGATGCGCCGCCTTGACCGCCTGAGATGAGGACAAGGCGCACCCTGCCTTTTGCTTCTGCCGGGATTGTGACCGTCCCATCTTCGGTGATGATAAGGAGGTGCTCATAATAATTGCCAATTCCGGTGGGTGTGTACCCCTCCACAAATTCGGTTTGCGCTCTGAGCAAATTGGATATATTGATATCCATGGATTTTATAATGCCCGTCATGGGGTCTCCAAACGGGTCATCCATGCTTATTGGGTCGCCTGGGCGCTCTGTACCGACCACGAGATCATTGGAGACAGTGCGTGCTTTGCTGTAGTAAGCAAGTACGCGCTCGGCCACATTTTCGGAATTTGCCAGATTTACAAGCGTCGCGTCCGTAACAGTAGCGGTGTTGTCCTTGCTGGCCCCAGCCTCGCCGCGTAAAATTTCCCGTACAATGTGCGTATACTTTTGACCAGTGAGGAGGCAATCTGAGCTCTGTGCCAGTACGGCGTAGTTTACGCCGCTCTCTAAAATCTCCCCATTGTCGATTTGGAGATCGTGTATCGGGTTATCAAACGGCACAAGCACACCAGACACCTTGGCTCCATTCGGCGTAATAATATCTTCCGCCGCCGCTTCACCCGAGAACAACGTAACCGTTTCGTCTGATGCAAATGCTATATATGTGTGTTCCGCGACCGAAACCGCCGTGGACGGTGTGTTGTAATCAATGCTGCCGCCCGAAAACAAACGACTCTCTTCGATCTCTGCTGGGTCGCTGTCCGTGAGAGCTGTGATCCGTATCATTCCGTTCGCGTCTTTTTTCAGTGCGAGCCCCATCACAAACAAAAGCTGGTGGAGGTTTTCTCTCCGCGTCCCGATGGGCAGCCAGTTATAGACGGGGATGCTTTGATATGCCTCGTCTATGCTGTACTCTACCGTGCCGGAAATAATATCCGCGACTACATCGGACAAGGCTTGTCCCGTGTACATACCGCCGTAATGCTGGGTATTGTCCAGCAGGCCGACCCCTGAAATGCAGGAGAGCTTATAATGGATTAGTCCCACCCGCATTACAGAGGACAGAAAAAACTTACCGATCAGCACATCGTCATGGTAGTAATATACTGGCTCGCCATAGACATACTGTGTCAGATCATCCAGTCTGGGCCTGGCTACAAGGAAGTGTCCGTTTGAATCACACAGGAGATATCCGTCCGAGTCCGTCAGCGGGAAGAACTGTGTGTCGAAGCTTTTGACCGTCACATCCAAGGTATCAATTGTGAGCTCATCTCCAGCAATGGAATTTCCGATAAAACAATGTCCCTCCTTGATATCCTTGGCTGTGAAGGTCCGGTCCCCATATATAATTTTATAGCTCATTATCGTTCCTCAAATGTTATGACCAACCCTGTCCAATATTCTTTTTGGTCCGATCCAAACCCCCTGTACTTTTGCTCTCCTAATTCAGCCATAGTTTCTATATACTTGTAATCGCCTTCTTTGGGATCAAAATAGTACAACGTCGGGTATTGCGTCTGAAGCATCGCTTGTAGCAATTCGCTTTGTGCGTTATCCGTTAATGGCATACATGTAACCGTAATTTTTGCCTTAAGTGCTAATACATCTTCGCTATATGACCCATCCTTCATCTGTCCGCCATTACTTCCGAGCCTTTTAATATATGCTACTGTATATCCAGACGGAGTAAATGTTTTTGTAAAATCTGTCCCATTTATCTTTATGGTTTTACTCATACGTTCACCAGAGACCCTCCCCTATTTTTCCCTTCTTGGATGTTATATCTGTACATTTTATGTGACAAAACTGCGCCATCAATCTCGCTCGTTATATTAAGCACAATGTCTCCGATTGTGGAAAATTGGCTGCTAATCATTCCAGTCCCCTTACCTACAGCATTGGGGTTAGATGTCTCCAGAATACTCGCTCTTTCAAAATCAAAACCATTTTCTATTGCCTTATTTATGCCTATGTACTCAGTATTCCATCCTTCCCACAATCCTTTAGCCATATTGTTTCCAATTTGTGCAAATACCTTAGATGGCGAATGTATCCCAAGCACATTTTTTGCGCCATCAACTATTCCACCGAAGAATCCGCTTACTTTGTCTCCCAGCCAACTACCCATGCTAGTAATGCCTTCCCATATGCCTTTTACAACATTCTTCCCAATGTCCACAATACTCCCCATCAGTGCCCCAATCCCTTCGACAATAGCCGCAATGATTTGGGGTAATGCTGCGACAAGGTCAGGGATTGCAGAGAGGATTCCGACAGTCAATTTCCCCAGAAGTTCAGAGCCCTTTTTTACGATAACTGGAAGGACAGAAGTAATGTAGTTGACAATGGCGTTTATCACATCCGGGAGCTTTGCTACCATATCAGGAATTGCGTTGATAATTCCAAGTGCCAACTGCCCAACAAATTCAAGCCCGGATTCAATAAACTTTGGGGCATTCTCCGCCATGAAGTTGAAGATTTCCGTAATAACCTCCGGGAGCCGGGCAATCAGCTCGGGAACGTATGTAATGATCCCGTCTCCCAGCATGGTTAGGAGCTCATTCCCCGCTGTGACTAACTGTGGGCCAGCCGCCACAAGGCTGTTGTACACTTCCGTGACAATCTGCGGGACTGATGCCGCCAACTGTGGGAGCGCACCAATCAGGCCCGTAGTAATGCCAACCAGAAGTTGAGCACCGGCGCTCACCAGAGACGGCAACACGGAAGCAATGAGAGCAGGGACTTCCGCCGCAAGGATAGGCGCTAATTGCTGGATGGCTGCTCCCATGCCGGACAAGATCTGCGTAATGCGGGGGATGATGTTCTCCGCCGCCGTCTCCGCACTGGTTACAACATTCCCGATCAGCGTATCAAGGTCTGCGTTTTCGTCTGCGACTCCGGCAACAAGGTTTGACCATGCGGATTTCATCGCTGAAACGCTGCCCTGAATGGTAGTGCTGGCCTCCAGCGCCGTGGTTCCAGTGATTCCCATTTCTGTTTGAACAATATGAATGGCAGTCACAATGTCATCAAAAGAATTGATATTAAGGCTGAATGGGTCAAGCCCAGCAAGTTTTTCGGCGTCTTCCAACAGCCGGCCCATTTCTTCTTTTGTGCCACCATATCCTAATTTTAGGTTGTCCAACATGGTATAATTTTGCTTGGCAAACCCTTGATAGGCGTTTTGGATGGACTCCATGCTAGTACCCATTTTATTAGCATTATCCGACATATCCGTAATGGCAAGGTCAGCTTTTTCGGCTGCCGCCGCCGTATCATTATCCAGGCTTTGCAGCAAGGACGCGGAAAAACTGGTGACAGTCTCCATGTACTCATTGGCAGAGAGGCCGGCAGTCTTATAAGCGTTGGCAGCATACTCCTGCACCACGTCGGCACTTGTTTTAAACAGCGTTTCCACGCCGCCGACGAGCTGCTCATACTCCGCATATCCTTCGATAGATTGTTTCGTGAGAGCGCCTAACGCTGTGCTTGCGGCTGTCAATGCCGCCGCTCCGACTTTTGCCGCCGTGGCAAGTCCGGATTTCAGCTTGTCCGCAAAATCAGAGGTTTTTCCGCTGGCATCTTCAAGGCCCTTTTCATAGTCTCCGGTGTCCAGCGCGATTTTTGCATATAAGTCAAATACATTCATTCCGTTTTCACCACCAATCCAGCCCGCTTGATAATGTCCTCTACGATCTCATCTCCCGTTCTGTTATCCTGCGGCTTTGGATGAATCATATCTGCATATCTGGCCTTTAGATAATTTCCATCGGCATATTTGGCCGTGTTCTCGCTGATAATTCTCAGCGCATCGGTCACATAGACCCGGTACGCGCCCTCTTTCACCTGCCGGTCTAGCCTTGCGGCCGCGTACCGGGCAAACGCCTTTACTGTTCTGGGCCCTCGGTACTCTCCGGCGCAGAGCCAGAGGTTTTCTCGCTCTGCGCTGAGATAAAAAGCGTTCCAAACGCTTCGTCGGTCAAAAGGTCTGAGCAGTCCTTCAGCAGTTTCACTAGGTTCAGCACCCCGGCGTATTCTTCTGGGGGGACTCCCTCGATGCTGGAAAGGATGGCGATAATGTCAGCCTTGTGGCCTTTCAGCAGAACGGGAAGGGACTTCCTCGCACGTTTCAGCAGGAACTTCTTGGGTGTCATACCCTCCGGCGGTTTCTCGCGCCGGAACATGGCGGAAGCTTCTTCGTCCTCCGCAATATTGGCAATGGGGTCGATGATGTCCGCAATGACTTCCAGCGTGCGGTCGCCCTTTACGTCAGAAAGCCGCATAATTACGCCTCCGCAGTTCCGGCCTTGATGTAGACCTCATATGGCACAACGTCCTGCGCCTCGATGGAATAGTGGCCGGTGAACTCAAACGGGAACTGTCCCTTGCTCTTGTCGCCGCTCTGGAGCTGGAAGCCGCCGGTGTTCAGCGCGTTCATAACGTGGATAGCCACAAATCCGCCGTTTTTCTCGCCGTTCTTGTCGGAATAGTCGCCCACCCACCAGAGGTCCGCGAAATCCTCCACAGTCAGGTCGTTCCGGGGCGTGATTTTGGTAGTATCGCTCGTGTCAATGTCCGCCGCCGCCATCAGCTTCTTTGCGGTTGCGGTGGTCACGGTGACGAACGTGCCGGAAATCTTGACCTCCACGCTGTCTTGACGTTTCAGCTCCTTCATGTTCTTGGGGCAGTTGTCGATATCCTCGCCGAAATCGCTGTATGTAGGCGTGGCGGCGAACTTTATGCCGCCGGTAGTAGCACCGATGATGCCGGACACTTCGGCCGTCGCGGGCGTAAAGCTGGAAAGCAGTACACCGGCATTCAGCTGCATTTCCTCCATTGCGGTGGTAGGAATCTGCGTAAATTTCATGGATTATCTCCTTTCAGTTCAGTGTCATGTATTCGGCGGTCACATTGATGTACCGCCGCTTGATGTTGGAATCTGTATCGTCCCGCAGGGATTGGCACCAGGGAGATCCGCGTTTCAGCCAAATAAAGCCGCCGTCGCACGGGATTGTCACACCGCCGTTTCCGATAGTGTCTGACAGCTCCTGAGCCTTTGCGTTCGGCACGGCCTCGCTGGTGGTATAGAACCACAGTTTGACCGTCAAACCGACTTCTCCGCCGTCCCACGCGCTTGTGATAAGCTCATAGGTCAGATAGGGGAAAGTGACGTCCTCTGGCACAGAAGCGGCGGCATAGGCGTCCATAAACTGTGAGAAAAAGGCTTGCAAGGCCGCTCCTTTTGTCATTCAGGCAACGCCTTCCTTTCAGCCGTGAAGAATTTCAACGCAAACGTGGCGGATTTTGGAGCTTCTTTCTCGGATGGATTAGAAGTCACCCGATATGTAACTCCTGTTTCCACGTCCTTGAAATAATCGCCATATTCGATGGGCAATGCCTTGTCCACCAATGCGGAATACACGCTTGTAACGCCCTCTTTTTCCGCCCTGCGGGCTTCCATAGAGGTGTCCAATGCCTGGTAATTCTGGAACTCTACGCCCTCCGTCCATTCGGTGATATAACCGCTCTCGCCGTCTGGCCGCCGTTTCTTCTCCAGCAGAACGCAGAGACGGGCAAAATCATCTAACAGACTCATAGCTTCCTCCAATCGTTCAAACGGCTCCGGAAAGCGTCTTGCCAGCCGCTTATGCTACCGGAAGTACCGGATGCAGAGGTGGACTTCGAATAGCTGTACCCGCCAAAACTCTCCGATTGGTACGGGCTTGCCGCCGCCGAGCCGTTTTTCGCTTCCCATTTTTCGATCTCTCCGGAAAGTTCGATCACCGCAGCGGGTACTGCCAGCGCCCACACAGCCCCTGTAAACGTCTCATCTGTCAGCCATCCCGCCGGATATTGATGCAGGCCGTCGTTGAACACGCTGCCACAGATGCGGAAATACTGACCATTTTTCAGGAAGGGCAGCGCAACGCCGCCGTCCTGTATGATATAGGTATCCTCGTGGATACCACCCGGCACTAAAAACCAGTTATTCAGATGCCGCAAGACTTGTTCAAGCATTACGCTGCCCTCCTATTTAAGACTTCGTGACAGCCACGGTATAGGTCTTTTCCGTGCTGCCGTTCTTCACATTGATTGTCAATGTGTTTTCACCAGTCGCCCAAGTCGCCGCCGTACCGTTCTCCACTTCCGTTTCACCGTTCAGTATGGTAACTTCTGCGTTTTCGTCCTCCGGCGTGGCCGTAACCATGTTGGTGGCGTTGCTGGTAGTGGCTATATAGGACGCCGTGTCACTGTCAAACGCCGGCGTCAGGGTCAGCGCGCCAATCGTCAGCCCCGAGAGGCGCGCGCTCAGTTTCCCGAGGATACCGTGATATTGGCAATGCCGTCCAGGTACTCGGCCCACAGCTTCATGCCCATGATGGCGTAAGTCTCGCCAACGGCGGTGCTGTAGTTGCCTTGGGCATGGAAGCCGATCAGGTTGGTCTCGCCCTGCACGGTGTAGTTCAGACCAAGCCGGGCAAACTCGCTGTCGCCGGGGTCCGCGTAGTACAGGTCGATGTTCTCCACCGGAGTTGCCAGCACCTTGTTCCGGGCAATACCAGTGTTGCCGGAGACGCCGGCAGGCAGCAGAAACAGAGTGGAGTAGCCCATGAAGTCCTTGATGTAGTTGATGCCGAATTGGGTCTGCACGGTAATATCCGCAGAACCCAGATAGTCGTAGGCGTCCAAGATGTTGGCAAAGCCCACCACAGAGGTGACATCCTTCGCCATAGCGGCGAACTTGTTCAGCACTTCGCCCTGGGCCTTTGCAAGCGCGGCCTGCCAAGTGGCGGCAGTGCCGGTCAGGGAGCCGGTATTCAGGAAGGTGTAGAAGTCACCCAGCACCACGTTCTGCAGTTTGGTTAGGAAGGCGTCATCGCTCTTCTCCACAGCGATCTCCGCACCGTACTTGTCCACATCTTCAATGGGGACGGCCTTGGCGTACTTCTTGATGGCCAGGTTCGCTTTGGTCACCTGGGTAATGGTGGCCTTGCTGTAGGGGATCACATTGCCGGGGTCAACGTCGCCGTCCTCCAGGGTCACGTCGGCGGTGTAAGAGATCAGCTGAGAGCCGGGGGCCTTGCGGATGGGGCGCATAATGCCCAGGATGTTCCGCAGGGCGTCCCAGTTGTCGTTGAACCGGGTGACAAAATCCACTTCCCGGGCCGTCACGTTGGTATAAACGTTGGGCAGGGAATCGCGGGGATTGGTAAGGGTCTCAACTTTCGTTGCAGCCATTTTTTAGTTCATTCCTTTCAGGTGATTTGGTTTTCCATCAGCGCTTTCTGGCGCTCGGCGGCGGACATCACATAGCGGCCCTTATCGTCCTTCTTGTAGATATCCGCCTTTGTCATGGTCTTTCCGTTGTTTGCGGGCGGGTTCGCCGGATTGCCGGTGCCCTTTTCCGTGGTCGTGGTCACCAGACCGCTCAGTTCGCCGCTCAGCAGGTCGTCAAACGCCTTGCTGTCTTTCAGCTTGCCGTTTTCCAGCTCGGCCTCATCAATCTCTGCCGACAGGCTCCGAAGGGCCAGCTTCAGATTGGCGTCCTGCACGTTTTTGCTTTTCAGATACTCCATGACCGCCTGTTCTTTGGCCGCCCGGGTGTCCTTAGCTTCCCGCTCTTTTCTGAAGTCCTCAAAGGCCTTGTGCTCCTTCTCGTACTTCTCCTTGTAGCCGCCGTCCCCTGCGGCTTTCAGCTCGTCCAGTTCCTTTTGAACGGTGGGCAGCTTTTTTGCGTCTGCCTCATAGGTCTTGACCTGGTCCTTCAGGCCGTCCACAGTGTCGGTATGCATGGAAATGATTTCGTCGATTTTTTCGTCCTCAATGCCCATAGCCTTGAGGGCTCGTCTTGTAAGTGCCATAACACTATCTCCTTTCCTTTGGCCCCGGTTCCTCGGGGATGATAGTTGTATAAAAACCGCTGCTCTCTGCGGTGTTTACCAAATAAAAAAGGAGCCAACCTGTAAAAAACTCTTACAAGTCAGCTCCAATAGCTCTTTCCCGCGCCCAATTACGCGGAAGTCGTATGTTTGATTGTTTTCTTGACCTCTAAGACGATGTATCCATCGCCTTTTCGCCGTATCTCTGCGTCGTTGCCGCGCTTGATGATGGCCTCAATCGCCTTTACGGTCTTTTCATCCATTTTTCAGCTCGTCCTCAATGATATTCCGGTAGGTCTGTGCGTGGTCTGCCACAGCGGGCTTGATGAACGGCTTTGCCGGGTTGCCCTTTGTCCAATGCCAATTCCCCTTCGCGTCCTGGTACACCCAAGGCGTGGGCCGACCACCGGGGTAATGCTCGCCGGTGCCTAATTCTTGGTAGATAGCATACTCAGAGTTACTACCCACGTATGCCGCCATCTCTCCGTCATCCACCATGTGGGTGATACTGTTTTGCAGGTTCCCGGTATCCACAGGGCACAGCTTTTTTGCGTACCCCTCCGCCGTCAGCCCGCATTTTTCCAGCGCCCGGAGCGCCGCCTGCTGCATCAAGTCCAGGACTTCTTTGGAGTTGTCGGTAAATTCAATGTTCATAATAACCTCGAAAAAGAAAAGGGCCGCATTTCTGCGGCCCCTCTCATAGGTTGGTTCTTTGGCAGGCGTGGCGTGCTCCTGCATCTCTCGGGTTTCCCCTGTCAATACCATCGGCGTGTGGATGCCACGAAATTGTCCACCTCAAAGAACCATTCTATTCTACTTAGATTATAGCCGCTTTATTCAGATTTGTAAAGGACTTTTTTTGTCCTCAAATATCGCTTAAACCGTTTTTCTTCAACCTTTAAAAACGTTATGACTGAATTTTTATATCCTGGCTTGTCTCCTTCCACAGCAAGCCTTAAAATCAGTTGAAAACGTTCCTCATTTTCTATGTACTTTTTTAAGACAAATGCCGTATTTGGTTTATTTGCCTCTATGATATACTGCGGATTTTCTACAATATCAGAAATATATTTAGAATATCGCTCAAAATCATTTGGATGGCGATTTTTTATATGCTGTATCCGTTCATCTGTAATAATTACTTCATCTGTCGTTATCTTATCGGACACAACTCTATATTTTTTTACATCAATCCGACCAACCATCTGCACCGCCGCACCGCCATCCTCTGCCGTTTTTGGTTCTATTATAGCAGACTTTGGCGTTTGCGCAACTTGATTTGTGCTCTTCTTCCACGCCTCCCACTCCTGATATGACATATTGGAAATTAGTACGCTTTCCCCGGTCTCCGGGTCTCTGGCCCTCCGCTGGGCATCCGAGGTACCCACCCCATCCACCGCAGCAATCATCGTGCATCGGCAGTTATACACCAAGTAGCCGGGGGCGCTGGTATCGCCGGGGAACATAATCTCGTATCCGTCCACTTTGAAGGGCTTGTCCATCTCCGCCTGCTGTCCGTCCAGCATAGCGTGTGCGTGGCGGGTGCGGTTGTCCAGTGTGGCCAGCCATTCCCGTTTCAACTGAATACCCATCTTCTGCGCCGCCGCGTAGCTGTTCATTCTCCCGGCGTTCTGCGCGCCGGTAACAGCGGTACGGGCTGTTCTGATCGCGCTGTCACGGTTCATGGTTGGAATCCGCGTTTGCAAATCATCCGCGATACCCTTGACGCTTTTCCCTTGCAAAATAGAAGAGGTCACACTCGCTGAGATTTGCCTTTTCCCATAGGCCAAATCAATACCACGATTCACCGCGCGTTTTGGCGGGTAGTAAGGCATCAAATCAGGATCTTCTGCAATGAGCCGCTTGACTGTTTGTTCATCCAACAGGGTAAAATCAGCATTCCCGGCCACTTGTTCAATCGTATAAGCAGCATAGTTGCGGTTCAAGCTGTAAATCCCCGGCGTTTTGTCATTCACATAGCTGACAGCTGTTTCATTGGCCTTGGTCATACGCTGGGCCACCTTGTCGCGGAGCGCTTCAAATCGCTTCCCGCGGCCAATCTGAGCCAATCGCCACTGTTTATAATCGGCTTCTGTCCACTCTTTGCCGTTCTGCACGGTGCCGATCATATCTTGCATTTCTTTATCCCGCCGGGCGAAGCTGTCAAAGTATTCATCAATGGTCTTTTGCAACTCTTTCGCAGTTTCGCCGTAGACAGAGGAAATGCGCTTTTCCAGTTTGGCAAGCTCCAGATCGGTCAGGCGGTGGCCTAAATCATTGTCACGCATAATTCTTTATCCATCTGACTTTTAACACTTCCGGGGCAATAAAATACTCCCGCTTTCTTTTTCCAGTCCAATGCGTTCCGCCGCATTTTCCGTCACTCTGAAAGCCGCTCGCTTTCAAGCTTGCGCCGTTTTCTGTTTCAAGCGTATATGTAATTACGGTTTTGTATCCCATATTTTTCGCTATTCTACAGCAAGCTCCATAAAGCATTGAGCACGCATTTTTCGTCCCGTTTTTGCAACAACAGCGGTATATTTCAAGAGCTTCACCATCGTCTAACTTTCGCGCAACTGGTCGACCGCAAATAGCAACTCCAACAATTTCACCGTTTTCTTTCGCTGAAATAGCGAATTTCCCTCCAACAGTCGGAATATTGTGTCTGTGATATTGCTTTACAAAGTCATTGGCTTGTTTCAGGTGAATGGGATTAATTCCCATCGGCCACACCATCCTCAAGCGCATCTTGCTCCACAATGCTCCTGTCCAGTTCCTCTGCCGCCTTACGCTTCAGAAGCTCGTCCACTTCTTCCGGCGTCAGCCAGGGCAAGTGCTCCAATACCGCTTCGTCATCCAGATATGGGGCCGCTGTCAAAACCATTTGGGTCTGTTCCAGCTGATTTGCCACCCGGTTCCGCTTAAACTGCGGCGTCGCCTTTTCTGCATCCACGCCCTGAAGGGCCAGGAGCTTCTGCACCGCGTCGATCACCTGATACTCAAAATCGTCCGCGTTTTCGTCCAGCGGCTGATACGCCGCGTTGATCTCTGTGGCCGTTTTGGCCGCCGCGGAAATGCTCTTGGTATTCAGCGCCCCAAAATCGGTATAAATCTGCTCGTCCAGCTGATCCAGCAAGGTTTTGCGGGCGTTATAGGGGATTTCCTGAGTGTACGGCGTGATGCTGACTCCGTCGTCCCCGTTCACATTGGCGATGTGACGGTATAGCAGCCGCTCCCGGAATTTTGCCAGTTCGTTTTCCGTCATGCCGCCGGCGTTGTTGACAATCCAGTAGATTTGCGCGCAGTCGGTCATATCGTTTGCGAATCCGCTCAGCACGCTGTCATAAGCGTCGATTTTTGACCGCATACCGACAAGCGTACTTTGATGTAAGCGGTTTCCCCACAGTGGAATAATCGGGAGAGACGCGTAATTGTGGGCCGTTTCCACGTCCCCGCCCACCGCCGGGGTTGTCTGCACTGTCATGCGGTATGGGATAAAGTTGTCCGTCTTGGGGGCCAGATTCATGGGCCCGCCGGTTTCGCTGTCATACTCGATATACCCATCCGGCGAGTACAGCACCGCGTGTATGGGCTTGTCCGGGCTTATCTGCCAGAACCGGACGCCCGCGCCCAGGTCGCTGGTCTGTTCATCCCACAATGGGGCAAATTCCGTCAGCTTGAATGTGTGGATGTGGTCATAGGCCCAATACAAAAATGAAACCCCGTGAATCAGGCCATAATACCCGGCGTCCTCAAGCTTTTTGTCCGGGTCCGGGCCCAGCTTCTTTTCCACAGACGGTTCCTGAAAGGTCAGCCCATTGCCCAGGCTGTAGGTACACCGCTGGGTGTTCAGCCGGGCAAAATAGTTGCTGGTCAGCTTCATGTTGGAGGCTGTCTCATCCGTCAGCTTCTGCCCGTTGGCGGAGAACAGCGTCCGCACGAACTCCAATATGGTCACATTCCGTTCAGCGTCGTATTCATCTGCGGCCACAGCCGTCTTGTACATCCGGCTCGACCTGTGCTCATTGATGACTTTCAGCACAAAGTCTGTCCGCCGTTTGGCGTCGTCTTTGATTTCTAAAAAATTTTGGTATGTCAGCATCTCTACCCACCTTACAGCGGCAGTATCGGCCTTGCTCCATCGTCGGCCGCGAATTTATATCTTAAAACTGTCTCGGCAAAATACCTTATTTCGTCTAAGGCGTGGTCATTCTCCTTGATCGGCTTGTCCTCCTTGGCCTTTTCGTCCCAGCGGTAAAGGCCAAACTCCCGGATGGCGTCCTTGCAGGAGGAATGGATTTTGATCTTCCCGTTTTTCAGATAGCGGGAAGTGGTCACAATCCCGTTGACCACATCGTTTTTGGCCTTTCGCACCGAAAACCGGCCATGCCGTCGGATGGTTTCGATGAAAGACGCCGCCGACGGGTCAATAACCACTGTTTCTATCAGAAGCTCCCCGGCCAGCTGTTCCAAATCCGTGTAATATTCCTCGTCTGTCTTGGACTGCTGCGTATCCCGCCCGGAGTAATAATATTCCCGGATGCGCACTGCCTCTTTGTCCGTCACGCACCACAGGCCAGCGGAAAACGGATTCAGTGTGCCATAGTCGATGGAGATATAATACACGCCGCTCTCCGGTGTCTCTTCTGTAATGCAATTTGGTCCGAACATCGGGTAAATCAATCCCTCGGCCAGCACCCACCGCCCCAGCACATACCGCTCGTAAAACACGCCGGAATACATGCTGTGATACCGGGCCTTTGTTTCCTCGGACAGTGATGGGTTGTCATCCATGGAGAAGTGCAGATACAGTGCGTTGTGTGCTTCACGTCTCTGTATCCACTCCTTGTAAAACCAGTGATTGGGATTGTCCGGGTTACAACTGAACCACAGCCGCGCCCCGGCGACTGAACACCGGGCCAGCGCCTGGTTGACGAAACTCTCCGGCATCAGCGCCACCTCATCCAGCAGCACCCCGGCCAGCGTCCGGCCCTGGATGAGCATAAAAGACGCCTCGTCTTTGCCGCCGAACACCTCAAAGTAATTCGTGGTAAATCCCCGCCGGACTTCCAGCAGCTTGTCAGAGCGCCGCCAGCGCATGGTGTAGCGTTCTTTTGCAAGGCTCATGGAGATAAACGGGATGATGATGTTCTTTGTGGCTGAATCCACGGTCTTACCGCAAATCCCGAATTTCTGGCCGTTAAACTCGCGCATGGCCCAGTCAACAAACGCCCATATCATGATGGAGGTTTTGCCGCTTCGAACGGCTCCATCGCAGATCAGCGCGTCATAGCGGCTATATGAAAAAGCGAGGATTTTCTTTTGCTTTGGGCTAATCATTTGCTTCCCAATTCACGATAAAGAGCTTCAAACTTCTCGATGAGCTGTTTCGTCTTTTTACTCGGATTTTTGGTTTGCTTGATAATTGCGCGTATGTTTGCAAATCTATCATTCATCGCTTTCCAGCCCTTCCGCCATTTCCTTCAGGCTCTTACTCAAATCGTCCTCTTTGGCGGTATCGGCAGGCCCACCGCTGATGGCCGTCCACTTGTCAATCAGCGTCCCCAGCGCCGTGGTGATCTGCGCCGGGGTTGCTTCCTTTAGCTTTTCCTCATCGTTCAGCACCGTCAGGCCTTTCCCGATGATTTCGCACACTAGTCTCTTTTGGCTCTCCATGTAAGCGAGAATATCGGCGGTGTTCTCTTCTTTTTTTTGCGCTACTTTTTGCTCAATATCGCCACATCCAATAACAATTCGCTTTACTGTCCCGTCGGCAACACAGTTTTTCTTGGCGGCAGCGCGATAGCTCCCAGTCTCAAGATAATCAGCCACTATTTTCTTTTTCTGCCTATCCGTCAGCCGTGCAGCCATGATCGCCACCTCTCATATGGTTTCGTTTTTTCGGAGGAGAGAGCGTATCCCGGCACCCGCCCTCTCCTGATTTGTTGCGGGCCACCCGCCGCAGCTCGGGGCACATCCATAGGGCCGCCCATATCCTCATGCGGATAGGTGCGGCATATGTGCGCCTCCCGCTTAGATTGTCACACCTTGCGCCCGAGGCTGACCTACAGCCCCGAATGGTACGCACGGCAGTTTTCAGCGGGACAGCGCCGCATGGGATAGCCTCTGTCTCCCATCTTCCGCCCCGAGGCAGGAGCGGGCGTCTTGGCCCTCGTCCGGACTCGAACCGGCGCACACCCATATCTTCGGGCCGCTCTCCCCACTGAGCTACAAGGGCATATAGCCCTTACGGGCTATGTTGCAGGTTTACGGCTTTGCCTGCGTGCCGCTGCCGGGAGGGAGGCCCGGCAATGAGAAAGGAGGAGGAAATGGAAGGGAGCGGGAGGCATTCGCCCCCACGCTCCCATTGTCGCATATGACCCGGTTATTATGCCTCCAAATGGAGGCATGTACAAAATATTTTTGCGATATGTTTAAAGATTGTGTTCCTGCTCTCCATCATCCCAACAAAGATCGTCCAAACTGACGTAGTAATAATTGGCTATCAGTTTTAGCTCCGTCAATCCTGGCTCTCGCTCCCCGCGCTCATACCGCCTTAGCGCATCGTGGCTTAGCCCCATCAGTTCGGATGTCACCGCCATACTCCGCACCGGACGCCTGCTCTCCCTCAGTTTCCTCAACCGCTCCGGGAACTCATTCAACCGTTATCCCTCCCTAAAAAATATCAGATAATTTTAGCATTTTGTATTGACAATCCGGCAATATTGGCGTATAATATAATCACAGCAAGGGATCTGGCAGATCAAAATCAGGAGGAACAAAAATGGAAAATTACGGATTAACAAAAGAAACCATCGAAACCATAACGGAAAAAGCGGAAAAAATTATGAGCGCGTATGATAGCTACAAGCTGAACGCACGAGAGTGGGAAAACTACGGAAAGCACCGTGTATATGTCACGGTTGGCGGCTACTACGGCAGCAGCCTCAAAAAGACATATAAACTTGCTTGGGTCGATATGGATAACGAGCAAAAAATCACTTGGCAATATTAACGCAGGAAACGTCCCGCCCCGGAGGTCACGAGGGCAGAAGGAGAAAGAAAATGAAAGTAAGAGAAGTTATCAAGATTAAAGAGTGGGTTGACGGGAGCGGGTACAACTATGAGGAGACATACAGCGACAAGCTTGTAGACGTAGCCGCCGAGGAGGACGTACAAGGAGACTTTGGCTGGGACTGGTGGGAGAAAGTTGAGCCCGCCACTGGGACCGGGGACTTGAGGATTGTCGCGGAATATCACAGAGTATCAGATGATACGATGATCGCAAAATTTGAAGCATGGCAAAGCGAAATCTAAAAACAGAAATCTCACCCCGAAACTCACGATGGCAACAAAAAAGGAGGATGTAAAATGGAAAAAGCCAATGAAATCACTCTTATCGCTATGTCCTACTTCGGCGGGAAAGCAGTAGTCAAGTTTTCTGAGGACGGATGGGATGTCGTGTCCGATGACCGCAAAGCCCAAGATGGATATCTCCACTTGGCCGCTTCCGCGCCTGGCGGCATCCCGGATGACTTAACCGAGCCTGTCAAAATACAGCTTATGCGTTACCTGTACAAGCATCACCATGACCTCCCCGGCCTGGGAGTTCCACCTCAAATCAAGTATTTTAGGGGATATAGTCTGGATGACGTGGAGCGGCTCGGTAACGACGGTGAGCACGGATACTACAACCAGGTGATCAAATGAGGCGAAAATACGGAGACTGCATCCGGGCAGACGGCGACTGTACCGTCTGCTCCCTGGTGTCTTACGGACGCGACTGCCGCAATAAGCCAATCACAAATCTGGAGTGGGCCCGCCGCCGTGAGCACATGAGCCTCGACGAGCTATCAGCGCGGTCCGGCGTCAATAAAAGACAGATCCAGCGCATCGAGCAGGGCGAGGGTAAGATGGGCAACGTCACCCTCACCAATGCTCTGGCTCTGGCGGACGCGCTGGACGTGGATGTGAGGGAGCTGCTGTAATGTGCGCTCTACCGCGCATCCCCCCCCCGCACCAAGCCGCCCCATCACAGGGGCGGCTTTTTTGTTTCTCCGCCGGGCGGTTCCGGCAGCGGCATCCAGTGGGTGACAACATCGTGATGTGGCGCTTCAATCCCTATGTAATACCAACCGTCATCGCCCATAAAATATCCTGTTTCTATCATCGGGCTTCCGGCCAGCCTCAAAAAAGTAATTACTTTTTCCCCGGGTTCCGGCAGCCTGTCCTTCACGCTGATCCACTCGCTCACGTTTCCCCACCCTCCATTTCAATCAAAAACGCCGCATTGCAGGCCAAATGCCACAAATGAGGCAAGCCGCTCTCCTGATCGTACTGCTCGCCTTTGAGATATTCCAGCCAGTGCCGGTACAAAGCATCCCTGTAGCGCTGCGGCTCAACCTGACGCCAGTTGTCCGGATCGTGGTACTTGGCGCACCCAAACATGCGTACCGCTGCCACGGCCTCGATCAGCGAGACCGGTACCAGCGTGGGCCGCGGCTTTCCGGCGTCGGCTTTGGCATCTGCTCCGATCCCTCTCGGCCCACGGTTAGGGGACACAGCCTCAGCAACAACCAGGCTATCCATGCTCGTCCTCCTTATCCCGTTCCATGCAAAACCGGATATACTCCTCGATAAATTTCATATCATTTTCGGCTCCATCGATTTTCCCCTTCCAGCCGCAGGAGGGGCAATAAAAAGTATCCCCACGCCCTCCGTTTCCACAGTTTCCACCACAGTTGGGGCACTCAGCGTCGGCAAAAAACAGGTTATTCACTGTCATCCTCCACATGGTTATGCACCCCTTAATGTCCTTTGCGTTGCGGATACCGCCCTCAATGTCCAGGCAGCAGTGCATTCTTCGCATAGCCATCCCCGCCACCTCACAAAACCCACAGAAGGTCATAGTGTTTATAAATCCATTTAAGCGCACCAACAAGGTCATCCTTCGAGATACTGTTGTGTGTTTCCATATCGGCCACCTGCTCAATCGCCATAACCTTTGACTGCATGGCAATGTCTGGGTCATCCAGCCGAAACTTCACAATTTCAATTGCATCCGAAAGAGATACGTTGTAACTGGGGAAACCAAAAATTTTTCGTTCAGTCATCCATGCCACCTCCAAGGGCCTCATCCTTGCCAGGCCGTCCAGTATTGGCCGTACAGTTCCAGGCTAAACGGCTTGATGTGCTTGCAGTATAGATACCCGTCTCTGACTCCTTCTGCAATCTCCAGGCCGCCCCATTGGAGCTGGGCTATCCCTGCTCCCTCAATGTAGATTGCGGTCTCCTGGGTGATGGATTCCAGCTCTGCGCGGGTGTATTGGTGTCTCATGGCGATACCTCCGGCGGGCGGCGGTATAATAAATATCTTCCCCCATAGTCATCCGCACAGAAGGTTTCAAATCCATCAAAATCACAGCACGTCCACCAATCTTCCGAAACACTGTGGACCAGCATGAAACGGGGCTTGTGTAATCCCCATGCAAGATTGTGTACCCATAGCGCATTTACACCGTCCATCTCCCGCAGTTCCTCCAGCGTCAGCGGCTCGTTCGGCTGGGCAGCTTCCGCCAGATTTTCCATTTCCGCAAATTTCTTTGAGTAGTCTGGTTTTTCCAGCGTATACCCAGCAGCAAAAATTTCCAGTAGTTGCCCCGCTGTAAAACCTGTTACGATCTGGAGCTTTGTGTACAGCTCGTCAAGCTCTCTCACTCGATTCACCCACTCGTTCGGCGGGGTGAGGGTGGGCATATGCTCAACGCAGTACATTACCCGTCCCATCAATGCCTTTTGTGCATCGGATTTTGCCAGTTTATTTGCAATATTTGCAATCTCCAGTTCGAGCAACTCTCCATCAATCGCCCTTGCCATCGGTCATTGCCTCCCATCTCCAAATCATCCCGAGAAGTCCTCCCATTTGCACGATTTAAATGCGGCTCGCATATTAACCCATCTTGCAAACCTGCGCTGCTCTTTAGTTGGCTCACCGCCGTCATAATCTCTGTACGGCTGAGCAAATGGGATAATATCCAGCTTGTCCAGTGCCAGTGCGCGCCGGTGAGCCTCCTCCACATCCTGTACCAGCATGTAACACCAAAATCGGAACGGCGCGATTCCCGCCTCTCTCATATAGGCTACCGCCTGCTCGATCACCGGGAGCATTGACGCTGTGTCGCAGCTCAGGCGCACAAACCGTATCCAGCGCAGCTTTGACAGCATTCGGGCTACGTCCGTTGTAATTAGTCTGGCATCCAACCCCTGATTAAAGTCCACCCGTACCTGCGCATGACCCATTGAGTCGATTTGCTCTATCCCATGCGGGTGTGCCAGCACATTGTTGTCCAAGAGCACCAAATCACGGCTGTCCGATCGCTTTATTTTCTCCCATGTAAAGTCCGGGCGTATTGCCCCCTCCTTGCGCGGGACGATGCACCACGGGCAGTTGCGGATACATCCACGGGTCAAAAAGCCGATCGCGTGCTTGACCTGCGGATAGATGCTGTAATCCGGCAAGGTGGCCTCTATCTCTCGCGGGAGGCTGCCGTAGTCTTTGTAACCAGTACCACCGCGGATCACCTCATCCGCCCGGATGATGGTCTCCACGTCCGGCGAAAACGTAAAGACCTTGCTCATATATACCCGGTCGTAGACTTTGAACCCATCCCACCACTCCACGGCGTCGCCTCTTGCTTTATGCCATGCCGACAAGCGCATCAACGCCAAATTTGGGAACCCACTATGCCCATCCACATCAATGAGTCCGATTTTCATAGCTCCTTCTGCGGCCCGTGATGCCTGGAACAAAAATCATTCGGCCCATGCGGGTTGTCATCTCCGTCACAGTACCCAATTTGGTACTGTCCCCATCCGTTTCCACCCCAAAGGACACAGGTCTTACAGGTCTTTGGGGGCTCTCCACCAAGTAGTTTATACGCCGCATCCCTCTCACGCTTCACTTGCTCCAGCTCGGCCCGGAGCGCGGAGAGCGCGGCGGAGGCATCCGCCGTCATGCGCGGGATGCATCTGCTCATATCCCCGCCCGCATAGTAAGCGTAATTTCTGCACTGCCGGACGTTCGGCTGACTCCCGCACAGCCTTATGGCCTCAATCAGCTTATCAATATCCACTATGTTCCTCCTCCTGCCCGCGCCACCCACTGCCCATACGTCATCCCATGGGCCCGGGCCTCCGCTGCCACTTGGGCCAGGCTTTGCCCCTGTGGTCTTGATTTCGTCCGTTTCCGTTCTCTCCGCCTGGCCTCCCACTCAATATCCATACACTTTGAGCACAGGATGCGGCCTTTCCGTTTGTTCCGCCCCGAAAACTCAATCCCGCATCGCTCACAGGTATAAATCAGTATTTTTCTCATATTTCCGTACCTCAACCAGGATAGCGCCTCCGTCCCAAAACTCGTGGGATACTTTACGCACCCACTTTCGGTTATCATCCGGGAGCAAATAGCCCTTCATGGCGTCTACCACGGCTTTCCCAATGACGGCGTGGTTATCAATGTCCAGGTTATCGTCCCAGCAAAATCTGACTTCCACCGGTCCCGTCACCATTTTCTTTCTGACCTTCGCCTGTTTCATTGCCGCCCAGGCGATGGTGTGCAGCTCCTGCGCGTCTTTTTTTCTCACCTGATGGTGTTTCCCGGCGTAGTAGGCATTCAGCCCGTACCGCTTGTTCCACGCTGTCTTACCCGCTTTGGTGGGCGGATATGGGATCATAAATTTAATCATGGTCCAGAGCCCTTCCCGCCATTTCCAGCGCCTCCACAAACTGCGCATATATCTCGTCAAAATCAGACCCAATGCCGATCATGGCCCGATATTTCATCTCCATCCCTTTCAGGATCGCCCTTGCCCTTCTCCTATCCACGGTGGCGCACCTCCAGTATTCGTCCGCTCCTCATGTACCAGTTGAGCTCAATTTTCCCCGTCCTACCGTGGCGGTTCTTTGCCACTGTGACCTCCATGGGTGTGGGACCATATTCGTCCGCATCCTCTATCGCCGGCCTGTGTATGAGCAGTACACCGTCCGCATCCTGCTCTATGGCTCCGCTGTCCCGCAAATCGGAAAGTCGCGGCTCCTGGTTTTGCCGCCCCTCTACTCCCCGATTGAGCTGTGCCAGACATAGAACTGGCGTCTCCAGGCCCCGCGCCATCCGCTTGAGCTGATTACTTGTGCCAGTGACTCGCTCATAAAGACTCTTACCTGCGTCGTGCTTCATCAGTCCCAGGTAGTCGATGATCACCACATCCGCCCGGTTCTGTTTGGCGAGGAACTGAATTTCAGAGGTGTTCAGGGAGGCCCTTCTGTTAAAAAACAATGGCCGTTTGGCGAGCTTCACGAGGCTTTCCCCCACGGCTTTCCGCTCCTCCTCCGACAGTTCTCCCCGCAGGATCTGGGCCGCCGTGGCACGCCCCACATCCGCCGCCACCCTGCGGGCCATGAGCTGCTTTCTTGACATCTCCAGGCTGATAAAAAGGATTCGCCTCCCCCTTTCCAGCATCCGTTCCGCCAGCGCTGCGGCCAGCGTGGTTTTTCCGCAGCCAGGCCGGGCGGCCAGGATATACAGTCCCTCCCGGATCAGACCGCCCCCCAGGATGCGGTCAAGATCCGAAATTCCGGTCTCCACGAAGGCCCGATACCCCTCATCTACACGGTCCAGGTCCTCCAGAAGTTCCGCAGCCGCCTCCCGCGCCGATACCACTCCGGCGTCGTAGCTGCCCTCTGCGATGCGCTCCGTCAGCGTCAGCAGCTCCGTCGCCTCTCCCAGCGGGTCATGGCCCGCCAGCAGGGCGTCCGCCCGCTCCTGTATGCCCGCCAGCAGCTCCCGGCGCAGAAACTCCGTATGCAGCGCCTCACAGTATGCCCCCACATTGGCCGCCGTCAACGTGATCTCCATGGCCTGCTGCGAGAAGGCGTCGTCCCACTCCGCCGCCCGGCTCCGGATCGTCACGGGGTCTACCGTCGCTCCCTCGTCGGAAAGCTCGCAGGCGGCCTCGTAGATGGCCCGGCACCGCCGGTCCCCGAACATCTCCGGCGTAATCGTCCGCCGCACCTCATCCAGACACCTGGGGTCGATCAGGATGGACCCGGCAAGCGATACGTCGGGCGATATGCCCTGTTTCATGCTTTCACCTCTACATCTACCAGCTTCCCATCGATCTCCACCGTCTGATATCTCTTTGCAGGGCGCGGCGGAGCTGTGGGCGGTTCTGTCTGATTTCTCCGCTTCTCCAGCTCGTCCCAGTCCTCCATGCTCTTCACACCCTGCTTCCGCTTGGCGTCCAGTACGCCTTTTACATATTTCCAAGTCAATACACCGCCCTCGATGGCCTCGTCCATCCCGCGAATGCAGCATTCAGGCCCCATAGCGCTGATATATGCCTTCAACTCATCCGCTGCCCTTTGGGTCATCTGGGGGCAGATGTGGTCAAAATAGTAACCAAACACATGAGCGATATCAGGGTCCTTACGCGCGCACGCGCGTACCTCCTCTCCTTTACTTTCCTTTACTTTACTTTTATAGGCATTTGCCTGGGGCAAATGACCATCTGCCGGTGGCAAATGCTCATTTGCAGGTGGAGCATTCTCATATGAGGCGCACTTTTCCAGACCCCTCGATTCTTCATCGTTCAGGAGCCAGTAATCTGATATGACGGCTTTTCTGCGCCGCTCCTGGATCGCGGCGTAGAATCGCCTCTGTATACCTCTACTCGTTAAGATGCCCCACCCGTCAAACAGCCCCTGATCAAAGAGACCAATTTGCAAGCAGTATCTCACCGTCTCCTCAACGGTCCCGGACCCAATGCCGCCCCCCATCCGCCTTGCGGTGGATGCAGAATCGTCATAAGCCCAACGGTAGAAGTATCCGTCAAATTTGTAAGCCATCTGGCACAGGTAAAAATAAATGCCGAACCCGGTCCAGCCCTGTGCGTCCAGGAGCTTGTCGATCTTTGTGTCGCCGTCAAAGAGATTCACCGACCACCCGGCATAGTCAAGCCCGGTCTTCGGTTTTCCCGCCATGATCTCGGTACCCCCTTAAAAGGGGAGATCGCCGTCATCGTCCTCAAGCTCAGCGAATCCGTCTCCAGGCTGTTGAGGCGCGGCATAGCCGCCGCCATCGGCGTCCCGCTTGGAGTCACCAAAATAGACGTTGTCGGCCACTACCTCTGCGGCGGTGCGCTTATTGCCGTTCCGGTCCGTGTAATCCCGGATCTGGAGACGGCCTTCCACGACGGCCATACGGCCCTTGGTGAAATACCGGGAGACAAACTCGGCGGTGGAGCGCCAGGCAACCACATTGATGAAGTCCGCCTTCTTCTCCCCGGTCTCCTTGTCCTTGAAGTCCCGGTCCACGGCCAGGGAGAAGGACGCCACGGCGGTGCCGTTCTGGGTGTTCCGGAGCTCGGGGTTTTTGCAAAGCCGTCCCTGCAAAAATATTTTGTTCAGCATACCTTTGCCCTCTGTTCTCTTATTTTTTGCTTTGTTTCTTCTGAGTGACGCTTCCCTAAATGGTGAAAAGTGGTGTGCGATCCAAAAGACATAAGGGCGAGTGTTTCATTCGAAACAACATTATAATTTTGAATCAAAACATCTATTTCTTCCGTTGTCCATGTTTTCATTGGGTCCCCGCCTCTCTATAAGCCAGCCTATCACGGGTTAAGCGCCCCATGATAAAAATTTTGTTGAGCATGCTTCGTCTTCCTACAAGTAACTTTTCCCGATCAGCTTCCGGAACTCCTCCCGGCTGTGGGTCTCCTCGTATTTCTCTTGGCACTCCCGTTTAAGCTTTAAGTCCAGGTCTCTGTTAAAATGCACTCCATACTCGGCACCATTGTGCCAGTCCCAGCGGAGCCATACCCAGAACCCGTTTGCCTCGCTGATTTTGCGGTTAGGATTGCCGAAATAAATATGATGTCTATGGAGCCCATCTGTTGCCCCTGTGAGGTAGCACTCTCGCGTATCGCCCTGTAAAATGCTATCCATCAAACAGCCTGCCAGCGGTCCATCAGACCGGCCAGCTCCTCCGGTGTCATAGTCTCTATCCCTTGTGCTTTGCACTCCTCTACCACGCTGCGGATAAGGCGGGTCATCTGCTTGGTGTTGTATTGACTGCTGCCGTAATAGGCCCGGATCACCACCTGCTCCCCATCGCGGGTGTAGTCCACATGCTCCGTGACCCACCCGGTTCCCAGCCGGGACCATGCCACCTCAAAGGTTGCCGCCTCTTCCGGCGCAAGGTGGAAATCCCGGAAGACACCAATCTCCCGGATAAAGCCCCGGTACATCTCCTCCTTGGTCTGTCCCAGTGCCGCCGCAAGTTTGTCCAGCAGTACCCACAGGTAGGCGTTAGCGTCCAGGCTTCGCCTACGGGGCTGTTTCCTGGCCTCCACCACCCAAGCGCCGTCCATCTGCTCAGCAATCTTGGCGGCTGATGCCCGGTCCCGTGTGCGGAACGCCGCCCAAAACCCCTCACTGTCCTCATACCAACGGGCCTTGTCACAGGTCAGTATCATGCGCCAGCATCCGCCCTTCTTCGGCCCTCCGCCTTGGAGCACTTAGCACATAGCGCTCGCCCAAACATCTCCGTGGATCGAGCTGCCATTTCTGCGGCGGTGATGGCTCTCTTACCATCGTTGTATGGCATAATCTCTTTCCCACAGTCCGCGCAAGGAGGCCCTGGAGGCTGTATATTTGCCTGTTTCGCATCTAATTCCGCGCTGGAAATCTTGTCAGGGTCCTCTCCGGTCGGCAAAGCAAATGTCCTGAGCCACATGTACTTAAATGCATACGTCATCGCCTTGCCGCTCCCCTTATCCTGCGTGTCCGCGCCGTCTCCGCAAGATGCGATCTCTATGTATTCCTTGGGGTCTTCCACATTGACCATCCGATATGTCACATCCACGTGGGTAATCGTGCCTGCACGATTCGTGGCCTGGGCCACTGGGTACACAATCAATTTGTGCTTTAACAGCTCCGCCCGCATGATAGAGGTGACTTTTTCTTCTGACAGGGCACGATAACTGGTTTTGTTAAACTCTACCCTATCGTCCTTTGCAAGGTACTGGATATCCCCCATAATGGAGGCAATTTTTTCGTAAATATTCAATTTGGCCTCCTATATTCCAAATTTAGAAACCAGCCTGTTCCAGATGATGTTGCACACATCATCAGACAAATACTTTTTGTTTTCTTGGTCTGCTGCCTCCAAAACTGCTGTGATCATCTCTTTCCGGTGCTCCGTTTCGGCTAAATCTTCCCGACATTGCGGGCATAAGGTTTTACCTCCGCAATCTGGCTCCGCGTCGCTGCCCCAAAGCTCTGCTCCACAATGTTGGCAATAAGCCTCTGCGCTGCGGTCTTGCGGATCGTCCATTATTGGATGCAGCATTCTTCGGCCTCCCTTTTAAGCTCATACACCGCATTGTTTATGCCGCTGTGCGGGTTGATCCGCTTATCTATTACACGTACAATGTCCATCTTTTCCAACTCATTGAGTCGTGGCCTAACCGCATTGAGGTCTCCAAACCCTAGCTTGTCCGCCACCTCAGCCGCAGTCATCGGTCCCGTCCTGAGTGCCGATATAATTAGAGCTTGGCGCGGCGTGATCGTGGACAGCGCTCGATTATACCCTTCTTTTCGGGTTTGTTGTGTAATTCGTTTCGACATATGATCACCCATTTTTCTGGGCATTTGGTTCCACCCAATGCCCAGAAATAAGATTTGTTGGCTTAGTGTTTGCCTCAACAATCGCAAGGCTAGACCATAGCTCGATTTTGACGCGAATCCCGGCGAAAATCCCGTATCCCCAGCCAGCCTCGATGTCATAGCCAGCCTCGATGCCCCAGCCAGCCTCGATGCCCCAGCCAGCCTCGATGCCCCAGCCAGCCTCGATGCCACAGCCAGCCTTGATGCCACAGCCAGCCTTGATGCCCAAGCCAGCCTCGATGCCACAGCCAGCCTCGATGCCCAAGCCAGCCTCGATGCCACAGCCAGCCTTGATGCCACAGCCAGCCTTGATGCCACAGCCAGCCTCGATG
>ERZ836939.784-NODE-784-length-40894-cov-8.552193_pt1 | contig 40894 bp, 41 predicted proteins | sample MGYA00519912_ERZ836939 | MGnify/ENA primary metagenome ERZ836939 (study PRJEB31850, sample SAMEA3708810) | human gut metagenome | biome: human gut; feature: human-associated habitat; material: faeces | place: China | collected 2014 ...
AGGCTTCCCCCGAGGGGGAAGCTGTCAGCGGCCCCGCCCGCTGACTGATGAGGGCAAACCTTGCCGAGGCTGCCAGTTTATGGAGCAATGGCGGCGACTTCGCCCTCATCCGGCCTCGGGCGGGGCCTCGGCCACCTTCCCCCGAGGGGGAAGGCAAGCTCACAGCAAAAGCCAGCTGATTTCCTCCGCCAGTCTCCCCAATTCCTGCCGGGTCAGGATCTTATCTGCCGTCAATCGCGCCAGCTCCTCCTGCACGCGGGGGATCTTGTGCGCCGGAATGCCGATGCGCGCCAGCTCCTTTTTCGTGAACGGCGGCTTTTTCGCCGTGCGTCCCAGCCGTGACACGGCCAGCGGGTCAATGCCCCAAATCAGCTTTGCCATTCTGCATCCCTCCTGCGGTTTTCTTCATTATAACAGGCGGCACCGGAAAAAGCCAGAAAAATCACAGAGCAAGGGCGGCGTTTATCGTACCGTAAAAAGTTTTTTGTGCCGCCAAGGCCGCGGCGCAAGCGGCACCCTCGACGTATTGCTGTGTTTTGGCTCAATGAATTTGTGCCTTTTACCCAAAAATTGGTCGGTCAGGCTGCAATTTCAAAAAAAGTGTTTATTTTGTTGCAGAAAAATAGTATAATTACTCCGTAATATAGTTAAGTATACCGCGTGCCATCCCCTACGGCAGCGGATAAATTTTGAGGTGACCACTGTTATGGTTTTTAGTATGTATGACCCCAAGCTGCTCGAAGGCGTCCGCACGATTCATTTCATCGGCTGCGGCGGCTCCGGCACCTATCCGCTAATCCAGATCCTGCACAGCCGCGGCTATGCCATCACCGGCTCTGACGTCGAGGAAACCAAAAACACCGAGGCCGAGCGTGCCCTCGGCGTGCGCGTCTGCATCGGGCATGACGCCGCCAACGTCGGCAACGCGGACCTTGTGGTCTACAGCGCCGCCATCCATGACGATAACCCCGAGCTGCAGGCTGCCCGCGCCCGCGGCATCAAAGCCGTTGAGCGCAGCGTCATGCTGGGCTACATCAGCCGTACCCATGCCCAGAGCATCGGCGTGGCAGGCACCCACGGCAAGACGACGACCACCGGCATGATCACCACAATGCTGGAGCTGGCGGGCAGGGACCCGGCGGCGGTCATCGGCGGCAAGCTGCCCCTGATCGGCGGCTACGGCAAGGCCGGCAGCGGCCAGAGCGTTGTCATCGAAGCCTGTGAGTACCACGAGACCTTCCTGCATCTGACCTGCGCGGTGGGCGTCATCCTGAACATTGACAACGACCATCTGGAATATTACGGCACGATGGGCAAGCTCAAGCTGGCGTTCCAGAAGTTTGCGCTGCTGTCCCGCACCGTCGTCTTTAACATGGACGATAAGAACACGATGGACGTCGTGAACTCCATTGACCGTCCGGTCCTGAGCTTCGGCATCGAGGAGGAGGCCCGTTTCCGCGCCGTCAACATCGGCGAGTACAAGCCCGGCTTCTTTGAGTTCGATGTCCTCGAACTCGGTGAGCACTTCGCCCACATCAAGCTGGGCGTGCCCGGCTACCACAACATTTACAATGCGCTGGCCATGTGCTGCTGCGTGCGCCCGCTGGGCCTCAAGCCCGAGGACGCCGTCCGCGCAGCCGAGCAGTTCCACGGCACGGGCCGCCGCTTTGAGATCAAGGGCGAGTGCAACGGCGCAGTCATCGTCGATGACTACGCCCACCATCCCACCGAGCTGGCCGCCACGCTGGCGACGGCCAAGGAGATGGGCTATGACCGCGTCATTGCCGTGCATCAGCCGTTCACCTACAGCCGCACCAAGATGCTGATGGACGACTTCGCCAAGGTGCTGCGTGCCGCCGATCAGGTCGTGCTGCTGCCCATCATGGGCGGCCGCGAGAAGGACGACGGCAGCGTCAGGAGCGAGGATCTGGCCGCCAAGCTGCCCGGCAGTGTCGTGGTGGACGGCCTCGAGGGTGCCGCCGCCTGGGTCAGGCAGAACGCCAAAAAGGGCGACCTCGTCGTCTGCATGAGCTGCGGCGATCTGTACAAGGCCGCGGATATGATGGTCGAAAAATAAGCTTTGCGACAGGCTGCCCGGGCGGGCGGCCTGTTTTTTGGTGGAGTGGCTTCCCCCCCTCGGGGGAAGCTGTCAGCGACCCCGCTCGCTGACTGATGAGGGCAAGGTCCGCTGCGGCAGCCAGTGAACGGGCAACCCCCGGAGGGCCGCCCCTCATCCGACCTCGGGCGGGGCCTCGGCCACCTTCCCCCCCTCGGGGGGAAGGCACGCAGCCTTGCCATTACCGCCCACTTTATGGTACAATACAACCAAATATATTATAAAAGGAGTCACTCGCAATGAACCAACATTACCTCCAGCTCTACGCTGATTTTATCGTCAAGGTGGGCGTCAATGTGCGTCCGCGCCAGAATTTTATCGTCCGCTGCCCGGTCACGATGCCCGACTTCGCCCATGCCTGCGTCCGCGCGGGCTATGAGGCCGGGGCCAAGACCGTCGTTGTCCGCTGGGAGGACGATAAGCTCACCCGCCTGAACATGGAGCTGGCCGACGAAAAGGACCTGACTGCCATGAAACCCTATGAGCTGCGCAGCTACCTCGACTACGCCGAGGACCCGGACGGCTGCTGCACGCTGGCCATCCATGCCGAGGATCCCGAGGCACTGGCGGGCCTTGATGCGGGCAAGCTGAACCGCGTCAACCTCGCGCGCCGTACCTTTATGAAGCCCTGGCAGGAGTACACGATGAATGACCGCGTCCAGTGGTGCGTGGCGGCTGTGCCCGCTCCGGGCTGGGCCGCCAAGGTGTTCCCGGAGCTGCCGCTCGACGAGGCTGTTGAAAAGCTCTGGGCGCTGATCTTTGACGTCTGCCGCGTCTCCACCGGTGACCCCGTCGGCGCGTGGCAGAAGCATGTCGCCGTGACAAAGGCCCGCCGCGACCGCATGAATGCGCTGGAGCTGGACCGCATCCACATGACCAGCTCGAACGGCACAGACCTGACCGTCGGTCTGGCCGACGACGCCACCTGGGAGGGCGCGTCCAGCAAGACCGAGGACGGCATTGAGTTCATCGCCAACGTTCCCACCGAGGAGGTTTTCTGTGCGCCCCACCGCGAGCGCACAAACGGCATCGTCTACGGCACGAAGCCCTACGCCTACAACGGCCAGCTGATCGAGGGCTGGCATGTCACCTTCAAGGACGGTGTTGTCGTGGAGCACGGTGCCGAGAAGAATGCCGACCTGCTGGCCGAGCTGCTCTCCACCGACGAGAATTCGAACCGCATCGGCGAGATCGCCCTCGTGCCCGCCTCCAGCCCCATCAACCGCAGCGGCGTGCTGTTCTACAACACCCTGTTTGATGAGAATGCCGCCTGCCACATTGCGTTCGGCGCGGGTTACCCGACGAACATCAGGGGCGGCTCTGCCATGACCCGCGACGACCTGATGAAGAAGGGCCTGAACAACTCCGCCATCCATGAGGATGTCATGATCGGCGCGGCGGATACCCATGTCACCGGCATCACGAAGCGCGGGGAAGAAGTCACGATCTTTGAAAACGGCGAATGGGCGTTCTGAGCCGCACGCCCGCGCCCATTGACGCAGACCGCCCGGCGGCTGCGGATCTTCTGCGGGTGCTGGCGGCCTGGGCTGTCGGTGCGTTTCACATCTGGCAGCAGAGCTGGTTCTCGCTGGGGTCAGACCACTGGCAGCGGGCGGGCAGCATCGGGGTCGACCTGCTTGTGATGCTGTCGGCGTTCTGTCTGTTTCTGCCGTGGGCGAACGCCCGCCAGCGGGGCGAGCTGCTGCCCAGCTGCCGCCCGGCAGATTTCTACCGCCGCCGCGCCGCGCGGCTGCTGCCTGCCTACTACGCGAACCTGCTGGCCAGCTTTTTGATCGCCCTCAAGCGCCACGGTTGGAACCGTGCGCTGGGACTCGATTTGGCCGCGCACCTGACGCTGACCCAGCAGCTCTTTCCCCGCAGCTACATAGGCACGCTGCTCAATGGCGTCACTTGGACGCTGACGGTCTTTGCGCTATTTTACCTCGTGTTTCCGCTGCTGGCGTCGCTCTGCGCCAAGCACCCGCTGCCGACACTGGGTGCGCTCTGCCTTGTGCAGGCGGGCTACAGCCAGTGGGCGCTGCACCAGTACGGCACGGGGGAGTACGCGCTGCTTTTTAATCAGTTCCCGGCGTTCTGCGGGGTGCTGGCCGTCGGCATGGCGGCGGCGCTCATCTTTGCCGAGCTGGCGCATGGCAGTTGGACAGTGCGGTTCGCCCCGCGCGCAGCCTGCACGGCGCTGGGCGTTGCGGCCTTCGTCTGGCTTGACCGTTGTATGCGGCTGCAGGCGTGGGCGGCGGAGTACCAGCAGTTCCAGCTCATCAACCGGATGCCGCTGGCGCTGGCCGCAGCAGCGATGCTCGTCGGCTTCGGGCTGGGGCTGACGCTGCCCCGCCCGGTGCGCCGGGTGCTGAGCTGGCTCGCGGCGCTGAGCTACAGCTTCTACCTCTGGCATCAGATGCTGGCGGTTTTCCTGAAATACGACCTGCACCTGCCCGCGTGGAGCGGTGACACCCCGCCGAACCAGCTGGGCGACACCGTCTGGATGCAGCAGGCGGAGGCCTTGTACTGGCTGGCGGCGCTGGCGGTGAGCATAGCGGCCTACTATCTCATTGAAAAGCCCGCTGCGCGGCATTTCAAGAAAACTGCGCAAAAAATGCACGCTTAAAAAGCCCGATAAAAGGCAAAATCCCGCTGCGGGGGCTTGCTTTTTGCGGCAGAGTATGGTATATTCTTAGTGTTCGATGATGATTTTACTGAAAGTGGGCCGCAAGGTCCGCTTTCTTTTTATGATTGGAGCATTTTTATGGCAAAACCCGGTAAACCGCAGCAGGGCAGCGCGGTCAAGGTCGTCGAAGCGCTCGTCCGCCCCGTTGTTGAGGGGATGGAACTGCGCCTGTGGGATGTCCGCTTTGAAAAGGAAGGTCCGGACTGGTTCCTGCGCGTGCTGATCGACCGCGATGAGCCGCTGGACACCGACACCTGCGAGGCTGTCTCCCGCGCCATTGATCCGCTGCTGGACGAGGCAGACCCCATTGAACAGAGCTACTACCTCGAGGTCGGCAGCCCGGGCCTGGGCCGCCGCCTGACCCGCCCCGAGCACTACGAGCAGCTCAAGGGCCAGAAGTGCGCGGCGCATCTGATCCGCCCCGACGAGCAGGGCCGCCGCGACTATGCGGGCATCCTGCAGGGGCTGGATGCCGACGGCAATGTGACCCTGACCGACGGGGAGGAGACCTACGCCTTCCCCGTCAAGAGCGCCGGCTACGTCAAGCTCTGCGACGACGAGGATCTGTTCGGCTGATTTGACCTGCGGGGCTGGCTTGTAGGGGCCGGGCATGCCCGGCCCGCGGCTTTCCCGCAAACTCGATTTTGCCCTTCTGTGCAGGGCCGGACATGTCCGGCCCCTACGGAGGCAAACCCTTTAAAGGGAAGGCAAGAGAGTGATTGTAACTACTGTATTGCGTGTACTTGAAATATAATTGGGAGGAAACCAGAAACATGGCTACTGCGAACAACGAATTTTTTGAGGCCCTTTCTGCACTGGAAAAGGAGCGCGGCCTGCCCGAGGACTACCTGATCGACAAGATCAAGGCGGCCATCGTCATTGCGGTCAAGAAGGACTACGAGGTCGAGGACGACAATGTCGTTGTGGACATTGACCCCGAGCTCGGCGCGTTCCGTGCCAGCCTGCTGCGTGACATCGTGGAGGAGGTCGAGAACCCCCACACCCAGGTCAGCCTGGAGGATGCCCAGAAGGTCCGCAAGAGCTACAAGGTCGGCCAGCGCATGGTCACGCCCCTCAAGACCAAGGAGTTTGGCCGCATTGCTGCCCAGACCGCAAAGCACGTCATCCGTCAGGGCCTGCGCGAGGGTGAGCGCAACCTGCAGTGCAGCGAGATGCAGTCCCGCGCACATGAGCTGATCGCCGCCACCGTCGTCTCCATCGACCCCGAGCGCGGCAACGTTGTGCTGGATCTGGGCAAGGGCGGCAGCGCTGTGCTGCCCCGCAACGAGCAGGTCCCCGGCGAGACCTTCACCGAGGGCCAGACCGTGCAGGTCTATGTCGTGGATGTACTGGCAACGGACCGCGGCCCCCGCGTCACCATCAGCCGCACCCATCCCGGCCTGGTCAAGCGCATGTTTGAGCTGGAGGTCCCCGAAATCTACGACGGCACCGTTGAGGTCAAGGCCATCGCCCGTGAGGCTGGTGCCCGCACCAAGCTGGCTGTCTGGAGCAAGAACCCCGATGTCGATCCCGTCGGTGCCTGCATCGGTGCCCGCGGCGTCCGCGTCGAGAAGATCGTCCAGGAGCTGAACGGCGAGAAGATCGATGTCATCCGCTGGAGCGAGGACATCACCGAGTTTATCTCCGCGGCTCTGTCCCCGGCCAAGGTCGTCAAGGTCGAACTGCTGCCCGGCGAGACCAAGAGCTGCCGCGTGACCGTGCCCGACCACCAGCTGAGCCTGGCTATCGGCAACAAGGGCCAGAATGTGCGCCTGTGCGCCCATCTGACCGGCTATAATATTGACATCCGCCCCGAGTCCGGCTACTACGGCGAGGACGAGGAGTAAATAATAAAGATAAAAGATAATAGATAAAAGATAATATAAAATGTGGAGTTTTAGCAGGGCCAAAACCGTAGGGGCGGATTCCATATCCGCCCGGCCCGCTCCCGTAAGGCAGCACGGGCGCATATAGAATGCGCCCCTACGGCGGCAGAGCAATTTCGAGCGGCGTGCAGCGCCGCGGTCCACTATATTTTTTATCTTTTATCTCTTATCTATTCTCTAGAAATGAGGTCTGCCAGTTGCAGCAGCTAAAGCAAAAAAAGATCCCCGTGCGCCGGTGCGTGGGCTGTAATGCCCAGCGCCCCAAGCGCGAACTGGTGCGCGTCGTGCGCAGCCCCGAGGGCGAGATCAGTATTGATCTGCGCGGCAAGGCACCGGGACGCGGCGCGTATCTGTGCCCCTCGGCTGCCTGCCTTGCCAAGGCGCGCAAGGCCAAGCGGCTCGAACGCACATTTGAGGTCCCCATCCCGGACGGTATCTATGACCGCCTGACCGAGGAGATCGCCTGTGCGGAGCAAAGTGCAAAGGAGGCGGCGAGCCATGAATAACGATCAGCACCCGCTGCTGGGTGCACTGGGGCTGTGCCGCAAGGCCGGCAAGCTGCTGCACGGGTATGACCGCGTACAGGAAAACGCACTGCGCGGCAAAGTGGCCCTGGTGCTGCTTACCTCGGACGCCAGTGAGCGCACGGTCAGCCATATGAAGGACGCCTGCGACGGCATCGTCGCCTGTGAGCAGATGCCTCTGACCAGCGCTGACCTGGCCATGCTTACCCCCAAGCCCGCCGCCGTGTTCGGCGTGACCGACGAACACCTTGCACAGCTGTGCGCAAAATACCTTTGATGAGGAGGACCACACTATATGGATTTTAAATACAAGATCGCTGATGTTGCCAAGGAGTTCGGCATGCCCGCCAAAAAGGTCGTTGAGACCGTTTCCGGCGTGACCGGCGAAGCCTATAAGACCGTCGGCACGTTTGAGGAAAAAGAGCTCAACGTCCTGCTGGAGACCCTGACCCGCGAGAACGCCGAGGACAGCCTCGACGCCTACCTTGCCAGCGGCAAGGAGCCCGCCCCGGCCCCGAAGGCAGAAAAGAAGCCCGAGCCGAAGAAGCAGCCCGCCGCGGCCCAGAAGCCCGCTGCCAAGCCCAAGCCTGCGGAGCAGCCCAAGCCCGCCGCCAAGCAGGAGCCGAAGCCCGAGCAGAAGAAAGACAGCCGCAAGCCCGAGAAGCAGGCGGAAAAGCGCAGCGAGAAGCGCGTCACCCTGCAGGAGCTGGCCGCCGATACCGGCATTAAAGAGCCTGTCAAGACCGAGCAGGTCCAGGTCAACCGCGTGCAGGTCTCCGTTGACACCCGCACCGTCGATGTGAACGTTGACAAGTTCAACGCCCGCTATGACGACCTGGCCGACAGCCGCAACATGCCCAGCAAGCGCAAGAACCAGCCCACCGGCAAGAAGGAAAAGTTCAACAACCGCAACAACCGCCGCGGCCAGCAGTTTGGCCGCCGCCGCGAGACCGAGGCCGAGCGCCTGCAGCGCATCCAGCTGGAAAAGGCCCGCAATGCCCAGCTCAAGATCTCCATCCCCGATGAGATCACCGTCGGCGAGCTGGCCACCCGCCTGAAGCAGAGCGCCGCCAAGGTCGTGGCCAAGTTCATGCAGATGGGCGAGATGCACGCCATCTCCGACGTTGTTGATTTCGACACCGCCGCCCTGATCGCCGAGGAGTTCCACGCCAAGGTCGAGCATGAGGTCCACGTCTCCATCGAGGAGCGCCTGTTTGTGCAGGAGGAGGACAACGCCGCCGATCTGGTCGAGCGTCCCCCCGTTGTCGTTGTCATGGGCCATGTTGACCACGGCAAGACCTCCATTCTGGACGCTATCCGCAAGACCAATGTCACCAAGGGTGAGGCCGGCGGCATCACCCAGGCCATCGGCGCGTACCAGGTCAAGAGCAATGACAGCGTCATCACCTTCCTGGACACCCCGGGCCATGAGGCGTTCACCTCGATGCGTGCCCGCGGCGCGAACATGACCGACATTGCGGTCCTGGTCGTCGCTGCCGATGACGGCATCATGCCCCAGACCATCGAGTCCATCAACCACGCCAAGGCCGCCAACGTCAAGCTGATCGTCGCCATCAACAAGATGGATAAGCCCACCGCCAACCCGGAGCGTGTCAAGGAGCAGCTGACCAAGTACGAGATCGTGCCCGAGGACTGGGGCGGCGACGTCGCCTGCATCCCTGTGTCCGCCGTCACCGGCATGGGCATCAGCGACCTGCTCGAGCGTATCGTTCTCGAGGCCGAGGTCATGGAGCTGAAGGCCAACCCGAGCCGCCGCGGCAAGGGCGCTGTCGTCGAGGCCCGTCTGGACAAGGGCCAGGGCCCCATCGCAACTCTGCTGGTCCAGAACGGCACCCTGCACAAGGGCGACTGCCTGATTGCCGGTACCGCTGTGGGCCGTGTCCGCACGATGCGCAACGACAAGGGCCAGGAGATCACCGAGGCCGGCCCGTCCACGCCTGTTGAGATCACCGGCTTGACCGAGGTCCCCGAGGCCGGCGAGCTGTTCGAGGCTGTCGAGGACGAGCGCCTCGCCCGTGAGCTGGCTGACAAGCGCACCGCCGAGGCCAAGGAGAAGCAGTTTGCCGCCTACACCAAGGTCACACTGGATAACCTGTTTGACCAGATGGCTGCCAACGATATGAAGGAACTGCCCATCATCGTCAAAGCGGACGTCCAGGGCTCCGCCGAGGCCGTCAAGCAGAGCCTCGAGAAAATCTCCAACGACGAAGTCCGCGTCCGCGTCATCCATGCGGGTGTCGGTGCCATCTCCAAGTCCGACGTCTCTCTGGCCGATGCGTCCAACGCCATCATCATCGGCTTCAACGTCCGTCCCGACGCCGTCGCCAAGGCCGAGGCCGAGCAGACTGGTGTTGAGATGCGTATGTACCGTGTCATCTACGACGCCATCAACGATGTCTCCGACGCTATGAAGGGCATGTTGGCCCCGAAGGTCCGCGAGGTCGCCCTGGGCGAGGCCCAGGTCCGCCAGGTCTACAAGATCTCCAGCGTCGGCACCGTCGCAGGCTGCCGCGTTACCGACGGCAAGATCACCCGCGACGCCCAGCTGCGTCTGGTCCGTGACGGCATCGTCATCTGCGAGGATTCCATCGCCAGCCTGAAGCGCTTCAAGGATGACGCCAAGGAGGTTGCCGCGGGCTTTGAGTGCGGCATCACCCTGGCCAAGTTCCAGGATATCAAGGAAGGCGACGTCTTTGAGTGCTTCAAGATGGAGGAGTACCGCGATTGATTGCAGAGGTAAAGTAAATGCCAACCAAAAACCATGGCCGTATGGCCCAGGATATGAAGCGTGAGCTGATCGCCATCATCGGCGAGATGAAGGACCCCCGCGTGACGGGCGGTCTGCTGACCGTGACCCGTCTGGATGTGACCCCCGACCTCGATCAGGCCAAGGTCTACATCAGCGTCATGGGCCGTGAGGGCGGCCCGGAGCCGGTGGTCAAGGCGCTGAACAAGGCGTCCGGCCATGTCCGCACCGAAGTCAGCCGCCGGATGCACATCCGCAAGGCGCCGCGCTTTGTATTCGTCAAAGATGAAGGCGCAGCCTATGCCGCGCACATCAACAAGCTGCTGGGTGAGCTGGACATTGAGCCTGACTCTAACGCAGAGTAAAGCACCCCAGTTAGAAAAGAGGAACCTATGACTCAGAACGTAGATCGCGAGACGGTTGTTTCGCGTCTGCTTGCTGCAGATGACATCCTGATTTTGTGCCATAAAAACCCCGACGGTGACACCATCGGCTCGGGCACGGCGCTCTGCCTGGCGCTTCAGCAGCTGGGCAAAAATGCCGCTGTGCTGTGCAGTGATCCGATCCCTGCCATGTACGACTACATGCCCATCACGGTGTTTGACGGCAGCTTCCGCCCCGCGTTTGTGGTGGCGGTGGATGTTGCGGGCATTCAGCTTTTTGGCGAGCGCAACAACATTCAGGAATACGCCGAGCATGTCAATCTGTGCATCGACCACCACGGCTCGAACAGCGGGTATGCCTATGAGACGCTGGTGGACGCCGGGGCTGCCGCAGCTGCCGAACTGCTGACGACGCTCATCCCCGAGATGGGCGCGAAGATCACGCCGGAAATTGCCTCCTGCCTGTATACGGGTGTGGCAACGGACACCGGCTGCTTCCGGTTCAGCAACACGACGGCGGAGACCCACAAGGCGGCAGCGGCTCTGATCGAGGCCGGAGCCGACGTGGAAAGGCTGAACGAGCGCCTGTTCGAGAGCCGCTCCCACGCGCGGGTCATCGCGGAACGCATGGCTTTAGAAAGCCTGGAGTTTTACTACGATGACCGCTGTGCGCTCATCTGCCTGACCTGGGACCAGATCCAGGCCGCAGGTGTGGCCGGGGCCGAGCTGGAGGATCTGACGAGCCTGCCGCGCTCCATCGAGGGCGTCGAGGTCGGTCTGACCCTGCGCCAGCAGAAGGACGGCAGCTTCAAGATCAGTGTGCGCACCGGGCACGACACCAACGCCTGCAACATTGCGCGGCGTCTGGGCGGCGGCGGGCATCCCCGCGCTGCCGGCTGCGAGATCAGCGGCAACCCGGACAACGCCAAGCACGCGATCCTCGAGGAAGTCAAAAAGGAACTGGACCGCGCCGACGCGGAGAAAGAAGCGCAATAAAGCCTTCCCCAGAGGGGGAAGGTGGCCGCGCGAAGCAAGGCCGGATGAGGGGCGAACCTGCCCGTAACAACCCGTAAACGGTCTGCAATGGCAGACTTGCCCCTCATCAGTCACCTTCGGTGACAGCTTCCCCCCCTAGGGGGAAGCCTTTTAAACCCTAACAACAGAAAAGGAACCCTGCTATGCAAACGCCAAACGGCATTCTGCCCGTCGATAAGCCCGCAGGCTGGACCAGCTTTGATGTGCTGGCCAAGCTGCGCGGCGCACTGGGCACACGCAAGCTGGGACACTCGGGCACACTGGACCCTATGGCCACCGGTGTGCTCGCGGTGTTTATCGGCAAGGCGACCTCCGCCGCTGACCGCCAGCTTGACCACGATAAAACCTACGAAGCTACGCTGCGTCTGGGTCTGCGCACCGACACCGGCGACGTGACCGGCACGACGCTGGAAACTGCCCCTGTCACGGTGGGGGAGGCCGAGCTGCGCGCCGTGCTGCCGCAGTTCCGCGGGGACCGTATGCAGCTGCCGCCGATGTACAGCGCGGTGAAGATCAACGGCCAACCGCTGTATAAGGCGGCCCGCAAGGGCCAGACCGTTGAGCGCACGCCCCGCCCCATCACGATCTATGACATCGAATACCTCGGCAGCCCCGCGCCCGACGAATACACCGTCCGCGTCGCCTGCTCCAAGGGCACCTACATCCGCGTGCTGGCCGAGGAGATCGGCGACGCCCTCGGCGTGCCCGCCACGCTGTCCGCCCTGCGCCGCACACAGGCCGGTGTGTTCAGTCTGGCCCAGTGCCACACGCTGCCGGAAATTTTAGCCGCCGCCGAGAGCGGAGAACTCGAAACCAACGGCTGGGTACTGCCGATCGAGTCAGTCTTTGCGCCGCTGCCCGCCCTGCACGTCAACAGCGGCGTCAAGGCGCACCTGCTCAACGGCTGCCCGACGAGCCATTACGCTGCCGCCGATGGCCGCTACCGCACCTACGATGAGACCGGCGCGTTTCTGGGTCTGGCCAGCGTCGAGGGCGGCGTGCTCAAGGTCGAAAAACTATTTTGCGAAAGGGGCTGACTGCCCAATGCAAATATATCAAAGTCTGACGCCCATCCACGCCCCGCAGGGCAGTGCTGTGGCGCTCGGCTATTTTGACGGCGTCCACTGCGGCCACCGCGCCGTGCTGGGGGCAGCCGTCGAATGCGCACGGGCCGGCGGCCTGACCGCTGCGGCCTTCACGTTTGAGCTGCCCGCCAGCAGTACGCTGAAAGGCGGGCGCATCCTCTCGCTGCCGCAGAAGCACGCCCGCGTTGCAGGCTTAGGCATCGAGGAATACCAGGAGGCACCGTTTGACGAGTTCCGTGCGCTGACGCCGGAGGATTTTGTGCAAAAGGTGCTGGTGGACTGCTTTAACGCAAAGCAGCTGTTCTGCGGCGATAACTTTACGTTTGGAGCCCGCGCCGCCGGTAACGTGGAGCGTCTGCGGGAGCTCTGCGCGCCCCTCGGCATCGGCGTGCATATCGTGCCGATGGCGCAGTACGGCGGGCAGACCGTCTCGTCGACCCGCATCCGCGCTGCGCTGGAGGAGGGCCGTCTCGACGACGCCAACGCCATGCTCGGCACACCCTACGCCATCGACTGGCCCGTTGTCCGCGGCAAGGGCATCGGCAGCGGAAAGCTCGGCACGCCGACGCTGAACCAGAACTACCCCGCCGCGGCCCTGCAGCCCTGCGCGGGCGTCTACCTGACCCGCATTTATCTGGACGGCCGGTGGCGGCCCGCAGCCACCGGCATCGGCAAGCGCCCCACGGTGGACAGCAGTGAAAACGCCGCCGTGACCTGCGAGACGTTTGTGCCGGACTTCTCCGGCAATGTCTACGGGCAGCAGCCGGTGTTGGAATTTCACAAATATTTCTGCCCGGTGCGCAAGTTCAATTCGATGGACGAGCTGGCCGCGCTGATCCACCACGCCGCCGACGAGAGCAAGGCGTATTTTGCGGCCCTGAACGGCGCAAAATAATTGCGGAAATGCCGCAAATGCTCTTGTATTCCGCAAAATGTTGTGGTATACTAATTCTTGTTACCGCGGCCCGGTATGGGGCGTATGCCTCAACGGTTCCAACTACCCCTTACTGCGCCGACGGCCAATACATTTTTATGAAAGAGGTATATACCCATGAGCCAGAAATCCGCTATCGATAAGCAGCCCATCATCGCCAAGGCAGCCATCCACGAGGGTGACACCGGTTCTCCGGAGGTCCAGGTTGCTCTGCTGACCGCTCGTATCAACCACCTGACCGAGCACCTCAAGACCAACAAGCATGACAACCACAGCCGCCGCGGCCTGTTCAAGATGGTCGGCCGCCGCCGTAATCTGCTGGCCTATCTGCAGAAGAAGGACATCAACCGTTACCGTGCCCTGATCGCTGAGCTGGGTCTGCGTAAGTAATTTTCGCAAAAACGGGCAGGGTGCATTTGCACTCTGCCCGATTTTTTATACATGTGTGCTGCCGCCCCCTACAACGCGGTGCATCACAAAAATCCACTGCACCTGTATTTTACAGCCGCCCCCGCCGCGTTTTGTGCAGTAAATCGAGCACCCAAGCAACAGGCTTGGCTGCTGGCTTTATTGTACAGAACCGGGGCAGGGAAGCGCTGAAAGTAAAAATCTACCAAAGAAGGAGAATCCCTATGGCTTACGAATTCGCATCCAGACTGGAAACCTTCCCCAACTACCGCAAGTTCGAGACGACCTTTGCGGGCCGCCCGTTTGTGGTCGAGACCGGCAAAATGTGCGGTCTGTCCAACGGCAGCGCCATGATCCGCTACGGCGAGACCTGCGTGCTCTGCAACGTCACGATGAGCGACAAGCCCCGCGACGGCGTCGATTTCTTCCCCCTGAGCGTCGAGTTTGAGGAGAAGCTCTACGCCGCAGGCCGCATCCCCGGCAGCTTCATGCGCCGTGAGGGCCGCCCCGGCGAGCACGCCATCCTGTCCTCCCGCGTTGTGGACCGCCCCATCCGCCCGCTGTTCCCCAAGGATATGCGCAACGATGTCTGCGTGACCATGACCGTCATGAGCCAGGACCCCGACTGCTCTGCCGAAATTTCCGGCATGAACGGTGCGTCCCTGGCCATCGCCATGTCTGATATTCCCTGGAACGGCCCTATTGCCGGTGTGTTTGTCGGTCTGGTGGACGGTGAGATCGTGCTGAACCCCACGAAGGAGCAGCGCGAGCACAGTGACCTCTCCCTGACGCTGGCCGCCAGCGAGGAAAAGATCGTCATGATCGAGGCCGGTGCCAACGAGGTCGACGAGGAGACCATGATGAAGGCCATCCGCGCCGGTCACGAGGAGATCCGGAAGATGCTGGGGTTCATCAACAGCATCGTCGCCGAGATCGGCAAGCCGAAAAAGAGCTTCACCCCCGTGGAGCTTGACCACGCCCTGCTGGCTGACGTTTACGCCAACCACCTCGAGGACGTTAAGGCCGCGATGAACACCGACGACAAGAACGTCCGCGACGCCGCGATGCTGCCCATTATGGATGCCATCGCCGCCGAGCATCCCGAGCTGACCGCCGCCGACCTCGATCTCATCAGCTACAAGCTGCAGAAGAAGGTCGTCCGCACCTGGCTGCTGGAGGACGGCAAGCGCGTCGATGGCCGCGGCATCAACGAGATCCGCCCGCTGGCCGCCGAGGTCGGTCTGCTGCCCCGTGTGCACGGCTCCGGCATGTTCACCCGCGGCCAGACCCAGGTCCTGACCATCTGCACCCTTGGCTCCACCAAGGACGCCCAGCTCATGGACGACCTGTCTGATACGCCGTACAAGCGCTACATCCACCACTACAACTTCCCGCCGTACTCCGTCGGCGAGGCCCGCGCACCCCGCAGCCCGGGCCGCCGCGAGATCGGCCACGGCAACCTGGCCGAGCGCGCGCTGATTCCCGTCCTGCCCGATCAGGCCGAGTTCCCGTATACCATCCGCTGCGTCTCCGAGGTCCTGTCCTCCAACGGCTCCACCTCCCAGGCGTCCATCTGCGGCTCCACGCTGGCTCTGATGGATGCCGGTGTGCCCATCAAGGCACCCGTTGCCGGTATTTCCTGCGGCCTTATCACCGATGGTGACCCGCTGCACGGCGGGCGCTGGATGACGATGCTCGACATTCAGGGCGTCGAGGACTTCCACGGCGACATGGACTTCAAGGTCGGCGGTACCCGCCGCGGCATCACCGCCATCCAGATGGATATTAAGGTCGATGGCCTGACCTATGAGATCGTTGAGGAAGCGCTGGAGAAGTGCCGCAAGGGCCGTCTGTACATCCTTGACCAGATCATCAAGCCGGTCATCGCTGAGCCGCGCGCCGAGCTGTCCAAGTATGCGCCCAAGATGTTCAGCATGATGATCCCCGTTGACAAGATCAAGGACGTCATCGGCAAGGGCGGCAAGGTCATTCAGGAGATGTGCGCCAACTTCAACTGCAAGATCGACATTGAGGAGGACGGCCATGTCTTTATCTCCGCTGTCGATCAGGACGATGCCAAGCGCGCCATTGCGACCATCAAGACGATTGTCGAGGACCCCGAGATCGGTGCCATCTACAAGGGCCGCGTGACCCGCCTGATGAACTTCGGTGCCTTTGTTGAGATCGCCCCCGGCAAGGAGGGTCTTGTCCACATCTCCAAGCTGGACGACCACCGCGTCGAGCACGTTGAGGATGTCGTTGCCGTCGGCGATCCCATCTTTGTCATGGTCACCGACATCGACCAGCAGGGCCGCATCAACCTGTCCCGCAAGGACGCCATCGCCGCCATCGCCAAGAAGCGCGCCGAGGCCGCCCAGCAGTGATTACGGGGGTTTTGTTCCTTCTTTGCAAAGAAGGAACCGAAGAAATTCCAAATAAATAAAACAAGAAAAGGGAGTCTGCCGTGAATCAGCAGGCTCCCTTTTTAATTTGCTTGCACTGTAGGGGCCGGGCATGCCCGGCCCGCGAGTTTACGCCGACACCCTATTTATGGTCTGCTCTGTAGGGAGGGGTCTTGACCCCTCCGCAGGAACCTGGCGGTTGCCGCAGCCTGCCCGGAGCGGTCAAGACCCCTCCCTACAAACGGCGGCATACATGCCGCCCGCGCCGCTTACTCCGCCTTATCAGAGAACACCATATACAGCCCTACAGCCCCTACAATGACGCCTATCGCAGAAAACGGAAAATCGCCGAAGCTGAACAGAATCGTGGCGTTGATCTCCTCACTGCCTGCGCAGAGCAGGATGCCAAAGAGAATCAGTGCAATGCCTTTTGAAACCTTGCTGTTCATGCGGATAACCTCCTGAAATTAAAATATAAGACCTCTTACCGTCGATTATACCACAAAAGAGGCTGCCGCACAAGGTCAACCCCCATGCTGCAGCCTCTCGCTATAACCCGTTTCCGGGAAAAATATTGAAATTCTTTTGCTTACTTTTCTTTCAAGAAAAGTAAGACTTACTTCTCGATGACTTCCTTCGTGTCGCGGGCAATCATCAGCTCCTCATTGGTCTCGATGATCAGGGTGCGGACACGGGCGCCCCAGGCAGTGACTTCAACGACATCTTCCTTCTGCTTGTGTGCATCGCGGTTCTTGTCGGTGTCGATGCGGATGCCCAGCCAATCCATGTGGTGGCAGATCTTGGCGCGGGAGTCGGCGTCATGCTCACCGATGCCGCCGGTAAAGACGATGGCGTCCACGCCGCCCATGGCGGCAATGTAGCTGCCGATGGTCTTTTTGATCTGGTAGTTCAGCATGTCACTGGCCAGCTGTGCGCGCTTGTTGCCGTTCATGGCGGCATCCTCGACATCGCGCTTGTCGCTGGACACGCCGGAAACACCCAGCAGGCCGGACTTCTTGTTCAGGATCTCGTCCAGCTCATGGCCGGTGATCTCAAGGTTATACTTCAGGTAGTTGACCACAGAGGGATCCAGATCGCCGCAGCGGGTGCCCATCATCAGACCGGCCAGCGGGGTCATACCCATCGAGGTATCAATGACCTTGCCCTGATCGACTGCGGCGATGGAGGAACCGTTGCCCAGATGGCAGGTGATCAGCTTCAGGCGCTCAATAGGCTCCTCCAGGAACTCAGCGGCGCGGTGGCTGACATACTTGTGGCTGGTGCCGTGGAAGCCGTAGCGGCGGACGCCGTACTTCTCATAGTACTCATAGGGGATGGCGTACATGTAAGCCTTCGGGGGCATGGTGGAGTGGAACGCGGTGTCAAAGACCGCAACATTCGGCTTGTCCTGCCCAAAGACCTTGTAGGAGGCCTCGATGCCCAGGATGGCGGCGGGGTTGTGCAGGGGAGCCAGCGGGCTCAGGTCGTGGATGGCCTTGACGACCTCGGGGGTAATCAGGCAGCTCTCCTTGAACTTCTCGCCGCCGTGGACGACGCGGTGGCCGATGGCGTCGATCTCGGAAACACTGTCAATGACCTTGCCCTCGCCGGTGGTCATCTTCTTCACGACCTCGGTGAATGCCTCGGTGTGGGTGGGGAAGATGGCGGGCGTGGTTGCCTTATGGCCGTTGGCCTCGTGGGTGATCATGCTGCTTTCCATGCCGATGCGCTCGCACAGACCCTTGCAGAGGACCTTTTCGCCCTCCATATCGATCAGCTGGTACTTCAGGCTGGAAGAACCGCAGTTGATAACCAGAACTTTCATGGAATATCCTCCTTAAAATGGCAGGGTAGATTGCCCTTTCCTAAATGCTGATTTTATTATATAATGGTATAAATAAATTTTCAAGCGCAAGTTCTGCAAGATAGCACAATTTTTGCACAGAACGCCAAAGTACTTTTTTAACAATCTATCGCCAAAGAATCAGGAGCCAATTGTTATGGATTTCACAGGCATTATTGCCGAATACGACCCCTTCCACAACGGCCATGCGGCCCAGCTGGCTGCCGTGCGCGCCGCAGGGGCACAGTGTATTGCCGTCTGCATGAGCAGCGGCGCGGTGCAGCGCGGCGGTGTGCCGATTCTGCCCGAGAGCGTGCGGGTACGCGCGGCGCTGGATGCCGGGGCTGACCTTGTGGTAGCCCTGCCCGCGCCCTACGCCTGCGCCACGGCGGAGCAGTTCGCCGCCGCGGGTGTGCACCTGCTGGCCGCGCTTGGCTGTGATACGCTGGCCTTCGGTGCAGAGACCCCCGACGCGGCGGCTCTGCTGGACACGGCCCGCCTGCTGGACGGGGAGGAACTGAATGCCCGCATCCGTCAAAATCTTGCCACCGGCATGACCTATGCCGCAGCCCGGGCCGCGGCTGCCGACGCGCTGCACCCCGGCACCGGCGGCCTGCTGCGCACGCCCAACAACATTTTGGGCATCGAGTATTGCAAGGCTATCCTGCACCGGCACGCGGCTCTGACGCCGCTGGCACTGCCGCGGCTTGGCGCGGCGCACGGCGGTGGGGCAGGGGCGCACGCGGGCACGCCGATGGCCAGCGCCAGCTTTCTGCGCGGTCTGCCGCAGCCCGACTGGGAGCCGTTTGTGCCCGCCCGCGCGGCGGAGCTGTACGGCAGGGCTGCGGCGGACGGCCTTTTGCTGGACGGTGCAAGACTCGAGACCGCAGTTCTGGCCCTGCTGCGGATGCAGGACCCCGCGAATTTTGCGCAGGTGCGCGGCGTGAGTGAGGGACTGGAAAACCGCCTGACCGCCGCCGTGCGGGAAGCCGACAGCCTCGACGACCTCTACACCCGCTTGAAAACCAAGCGCTACCCCCATGCGCGTCTGCGGCGGCTGGTGTTGGACGCGGCGCTTGGCTTCCCGGCAGAACTGCCAATGCCGCCGTACCTGCATGTGCTGGGGGCACGCAAAGCGGCGCTGCCGCGTTTAAAACAGGCGTCGCTGCCCGCCGCGACAGCGCTGGCAGACCTGGCCCGCACCGGCCCTGAAGCGGCAAAAATCAGCAGACTGCATAATAAGGCGGTTGATTTTTCGTCATTATGCAGAGAAAAAATTCAGCCTATGGGGCTTGCGTTCACGGCTAAGCCGGTGGTAATATAATTCTATATGGATAAAAAATGCGCGTGATACAACATTGTTGCATTTTTAACGCGCAAAATCGGTGCGAAATGAAGGAGTAAAACATGGCGCTGCACGTAATGGACGAAGCAAACCACTGCCTTGGCTGCAAGGTGCCCCGCTGCCAGCAGGGCTGCCCGATCCACACCAATATTCCCGAGGTCATCCGCCTTTTGAAGGCCAACAAGCTCGACGAAGCGGGCCGTATGCTGTTTGAGAACAACCCCCTGACGACGGTCTGCTCGCTGGTCTGCAACCACGAAAACCAGTGCGAGGGCCATTGCGTGCGCGGCATCAAAGGTGCGCCGGTGCACTTCTCGGTCATCGAGAACTACATCTCGTCCACCTACGCCAGCCAGATGACCCAGGGTCCCGCGCCGTCCAACGGCAAAAAGGCCGCCATCATCGGCTCCGGCCCGGCGGGCCTGACCATTGCGGTCATCCTGGCACGCTACGGCTACGACGTCACGATCTTTGAGAGCCACGATAAGATCGGCGGCGTGCTGCGCTACGGCATCCCGGAGTTCCGCCTGCCCAAGACCGTGCTGGACGATTTCGAGTACCGCCATCTGCGCTTAAAGGGCATCAAGGTCCGCCCCAACACCGACGTGGGCAAGGCGCTGAAAATTGAGGATCTGTTCCGCGACGGCTACAAGGCCATCTTCATCGGCACCGGTGTCTGGCGGCCCAACACGCTGCACATCAAGGGCGAGAGCCTCGGCAACGTGCACTACGCCATCAACTATCTGCAGAACCCCGATGTCTACCACCTGGGCAATCGGGTCATCGTCATCGGCGCGGGCAACGCGGCCATGGACGTGGCGCGCACCGCCATCCGCCACGGCACGCGGCATCTCGAGTGCTTCTCGCTGTCCAGTCACATTACGGCCAGCGAGTACGAGGCAAGCTATGCCAAGCTGGAGGGCGTGAACTTCATCTTTAACAAAAAGCCGTTGGAGATCACCGACAAGGGCGTCGTCTTTATCGATCTGAACGAGGCTGAGGACGGCACGCTGACCGAGATCCCCGGCACCGAAAAGCTCTACCCGGCGGATAGTGTCATTGTGTCCATCAGCCAGGGCCCCTGCACGACGATCACCGACAGCACGAAGAATCTGAAAACCACCCCGCGCGGCCTGTTTGAGACCGACGAGGTGGGCCGCACGAGCATCCCCGGCATCTTTGCCAGCGGCGATGCCGTCAAGGGTGCGCGCACCGTCGTCGAGGCCGTCGCCTACAGCAAGAACGTGGCCGAGGCCATGCACGAGTACATGCAGACCCTGCCCCCCGACCTCCCCGACGAGTACGCGAATGTGCCCGTAGCGGAGTACGACGAGGGAAACTAAGTAAAAACACCCCTGTGCCGATTTAACGGCACGGGGGTGTTTTGCTGCACTGCGCAATGAAATATTTCCGGGACACATGTAGGGCGGCCAGCCCTCTGGCCGCCGTGCCCGTTTACGGCAGTGAGAAACCTTGGGCAATACCGTAAACCTGCGGGCCGGGCATGTCCGACCTCTACCGCGTGGGTCACCGCTTCCTTGCAAACGCCCGCGCGTGCTCCACAAATTCCCGGGCGGCGGGGGAGAGCGCTGTCCGCGACAGGCACGCCAGACCAATCGTGCGCTTGGCGGCAGGCTCCAGCTGCAAAACCTGGCACCCCGCGCTGGCCGCGCCCTCCTTGAACATCAGCTCGGGCATCAGCGCCAGTCCCTGCCCGCAGGCGACCATTGCGATCATGCTCTGGTCATCCACGATGTAGCACCGGCTCGACACATGCAGGTCATTCTTTTTAAAGTAGCTCTGGATGTCGGCATCCACGTCGGACTGCTGGCTGACGAACGGCTGGCTGCGCAGCTCCTCGGCCCGCACCACGCCGGGGCGGCGCGGCTGGTAGTCGGGCGGCGCGATGCAGATGAGCCGGTCATCATAGAGCGGCTCAAAATCCAGATCGTGGGCGCTGGAGTTGGAGAGGAACCCCAGCTCCACCGCGCCGGTTTTCAGCCAGCCCGTGATGTCGTCATACGACCCCTGGTAAATCTGCACATCGATGCCCGGGAACGCTGCGCGGAAGCCCGGCACGATCTTGGGCAGCCAGGTCACGCAGGCCGAGTTGAACACCCCCAGCCGCAGTGCGCCCTTGTGCATCCCGTTGATCTGGGCAATCGACTGGTCAAGCGACTCGCTGCTGGCGAGCATCTGCTGGATGGCGGGCATGAGCTTTTCGGCGGCGGCGGTCAGCGTGACGCCGCTTTTGGTGCGGGTGAACAGCGGAAAGCCGCACTCGGCCTCCACGCCCGATACCGCGTGGCTGACGGCGGACGGCGTGATGTGCAGCCGCTCCGCGGCGGCGGCAAAGGTACCCAGCTGTGCTACAATGCTTAACAGCTGGCAGTCTGTCAGTGTCATGAGCTGCATCTCCTGTGGTGAAAAAAATTCATGTGATGTATGAAAAAGTGTAGCTTTACTTCATGTCTATACTGTACTATTATAGTAGCAGAAAGTCAATGCCTGCGGCGCACAACGCAGGCAATGAATAGACTCCTCTCCCTCCAACCTTGCCCTGCCGGCCCGCACACCGGTGGGGCTTTTTTTATTGGCCGGATTGTGGTATGATGATAATAAAGCCTTCCCCGGAGGGGGAAGCCTTTATATGGAGGATAAAAAATCATGACAAAATCTCGCGGGGTGCGGGGCGCGGCAGGCGGCTGCGCGGTGGCATCTCTGGTATATCTTCTGGCGCGCGGCCTGCTCATGCTGCTGGTCAGCGCACTGATGGGGCTGGCCCACCCCGGTGCCAGTCTGGCCAAGCCGCTGGGCTTCAGCGGGGGCAGCACGGCGCTGTTTCAACTGCTCATCGGGCTGGGGGCCATCGTGCTGACGCTGGTTTTTCTGTTAAAGGTCACGCGGCTGAAAACCAAAGACCTGCGGATCATGCTGCCCGCACCGTGGAGCCCCGGCTTCTGCCTGCCGGTTTTTCTCGGCGTGGCGAACCTTGCCAATCTGGCGGGCGCACTCATCAACCGCCTGACAGGCAGCCCCGCGACCAGTGAAATGCTGCCCAGCGGCGGGCCGGAGCTGCTCATGCAGTTTCTGGCGCTCTGCGTCATGCCCGCCATCGCGGAGGAACTGCTGTTCCGCGGTGCGTTTCAGGGATTGATGCGCCCCTGCGGCAGCGCGGCGGCCATCTTTGCCCCGGCGCTGCTGTTCGGTGTGCTGCATCTCGACCTTGCGCAGGGCCTGACGGCCTTTGCCTGCGGCGTGTTTTTGGGCTGGCTGGCCGAGCGCTCCGGCAGCATCCTGCCGGGGATGCTGCTGCACCTTGTCAACAACACGCTTGCATTTTTAACGATCTATCTGCGGTATTACGCCCCGGCGGAGGTCTCCTTCGGTGTGGAGCTGTTCATTTTGCTGTTCTTCCCGGCGTTCGGCGCATGGATGATCTGCAACGCCCGCCGTCAGGGGTTCAGCTTTTCGGCGGGACTGCGCCCCGGCGTGGATGTGCTGACCGTTTTTACCAGCCCGGTCTACTGCGCAACGGTGCTGTTTCTCGTGGCCTACGCTGCAATTTTTGTACATTGAGGGGATAGTATGACCGATGAAGAACTGATGCGTGCCGCGCTGGACGAGGCAAAGATCGCCGCCGACCTCGGCGAGGTCCCCGTCGGCGCGGTGGTCGCGAAGGACGGCGAGATCGTCGCCCGCGCTCACAACCTGCGGGAGAGCGGCAAAAATGCCACCTACCACGCCGAGCTGATGGCGATTGACGCGGCCTGCAAGGCGCTGGGCGGCTGGCGGCTCTGGCAGTGTGAGCTGTTCGTTACGCTCGAGCCCTGCCCGATGTGCAGCGGAGCCATCATCAACAGCCGTTTAAAGCGGGTCGTCTACGGCGCACGCGACCCCAAGGCGGGCTGCTGCGGCAGCCTGACCGATCTGTTCGCCCTGCCGTTCAACCACCATCCTGTCATAGAATCGGGCCTGCTGGAGGACGAGGCGCAGGCCCTGCTGCAGGATTTTTTTATGATGCTGCGGGAAAAACGCAAAAAGAAATAGCGCCTTTTTCCTTGGCCCCCTCTGGGAGGGGGCTCCGCCCGCAGGCGGTGGGGGAGAGAGCCTTGCGGTCATCCGAAATATTTCGGGTCATGGCAAGGCTCTCTCCCTCCGCCCCTTCGGGGCACCTCCCTCCCAGAGGGAGGCAAGCAAGTGGGCAATGAATTGAGGTTTTACCATGACAAATAACGTTTTCATCACCGGCGGCAGCCGCGGCATCGGTGCGGCGGCGGTGCTGGCCTTTGCGCGGGCGGGCTATAACGTCGCCTTTACGTACAATTCCCACCCCGATGCCGCCGACGCCGTGCGCCGTCAGGCCGAAGAAATCAACCCCGACGGCCTCTATCTTGCCATCCGGGCCGACGCGGGCGACCCCGCCCAGGTGCGCGCCGCCGTTGCCCGGGCCGAGCAGGAATTCGGCAGTCTGCAGGTGCTCGTCTGCAATGCGGGCATCGCGCAGGTCAAGCTGTTCACCGACACCACCGACGAGGACTGGCGGCGGATGATGGCTGTCGATCTGGACGGCGCGTTCTACGCCTGCCGCGCGGTGCTGCCCGGTATGATCCACCGTAAATACGGCCGCATCCTGCTTGTCAGCAGCATGTGGGGCCAGACCGGCGGCAGCTGCGAGGTCACCTACAGCGCGGCCAAGGCAGGGCTCATCGGCCTTGGCAAGGCCCTTGCCAAGGAGGAAGGCCCCAGCGGCATCACGGTCAACGTCATTGCGCCCGGCGTCATCAACACCGACATGATGGCCGGCTTTACCGACGAGGACCGCGCCGCGCTGGCGGAGGAGACCCCTGTGGAGCGCCTCGGTGAGCCGGACGAGATCGCCCGCACGATGGTCTTTCTCGCTGACGAGGCCAGCGGCTACATCACGGGGCAGGTGCTCGGTGTCAACGGCGGGCTGGTGATCTGATGCGCGCCGAATACCGCGAGGGCGAACGCTTTGAGCGCCTGACCTTCACTGGGGAAACGTTTTACGACTGCGACTTTTCGGACTGCGTTTTTGCCGACTGCACGTTTGAGGACTGCAAGCTCGACCACAGCGTCCTGACCGAATGTCAGTTCCTGCGCTGCACGGTCACAAATTTAAAAACCACTATGTCACGCGCAAAATTCACAGATTTTGAGAACTGTACGCTGAACAACATCGACTGGATGTCCCTGCAGGGCGACGGCGCATTTGCCGACCCCATCGAGAGCCTGCGGGACTGCCGCCTGAAATACAACACCTTCACCGAAATGAACCTGATAAAGTTCAAATTTGCGGGCAGTGTCATACAGCGCTCGATGTTCGCCAAGTGCAATCTCGTCAGCGCGGATTTTGAGAAATGCGACCTGCTGGACACCGAGTTTTTCCAGTGCGATATGCGCAAGGCAAACTTCAAAGAGGCCAGCGGGTATAAAGTCGACATTTTCGGCTGCAAGCTGCAGGACGCAAAATTCTCCCTGCCGGAGGCAGTGTCGCTGCTGGGAGATTTGAGGATCAAATTGCTGTGAAAAATATACAGATTGAAAAGCTGTCCGATGCGTATACAATTCGCCGCCTGACGTAAAGGCCCCCTGGCTGCCGCCCTTGCAGCGGAAACAGATATTACACACCCCGCCCCCTCTTTGCATATTATACCGCAAAGGGGGGCTTTTTATGGCGCTTTTCCAAAACGGCATTGACGTGTCGCGCTATCAGGGCAATATCAACTGGGGCAGGGTGGCGGCGGCGGGCAAGCAGTTTGCCATTGTCCGCGTCGGTTCCGGCAACAGCGGCGGCCTGTACGTGGACCCGTACTTTTTGCAGAACGTCAACGGGGCCAAGGCCGCGGGTCTGCGGGTAGGGGCCTACTACTATACCTACGCGCGCACCCGCGCCGCCGTTGCCAACGAGCTGACGACTTTCCTGAATGTCATGGACGGCCTGCAATTGGAGTACCCGGTCTTTGTGGACGTCGAGGACTCGAGCCTCACCAGCCTGGGCTGTGCCGAGCTGACAAGTCTGGTGCAGTACGCCATGGACATTCTCTACCAGCGCAAATGGTACGCCGGGTGGTACAGCTACACAAACTATATCAACAGCTACCTGAATGCCGCCGCGCTGAGCCAATACCCGCTGTGGGTCGCGGATTACCGCTCGGTGCTGGGGTACAACGGCAGCTATGCCATGTGGCAGTACACAGGCAGCGGCAGCGCCGGCGGAATCTCCGGCGCGTGCGACCTGGACCGCAGCTACAAGGACTTCCTGCCCGAGATCAGAGCCGGAGGCTACAACAACTATGGGGTCTCCGGCCCTTCTATGGAGACGGTCAGCGGCAAGCATCTGGTCGTGTTCAACGCCCGGTGCGAGTATTTTTATACCGCCAACTTCAACGATGTGGTCGGCTACCTGCCGCTGGGCAATTACTGCGTGGTAAAGCAGAGCACACGGAAATATAACGGCTATGACTGGGTCATCTTCCGCTATCAGGGCACCGAATATTGGACCGCCGTCATAGGAGACCGCAACCGGGTGGAGGACTGCAACTGTGACTGCAATTAAAAACAACTTGACAACAACTGAATGTTGTATTAAACTGAACTTATAGGGGCGGAGGCGGGCATCGACCTCTGCAGAAAGAAAATCTGACCAAATCAAATTTGACAAACCGCTGTGCCTTGTGGTTTAATAAATCTACATGTGCAAAAACTACCACTGTTTTACTATAAATTCGGAGGGACCCGCCGCATGGCAAAAAAACAACAGGAATACGGCAATGACAGCATCCGCCAGCTGAAGGGCGCGGACCGTGTGCGAAAACGCCCGGCGGTCATCTTCGGCTCCGACGGTGTCGAGGGCTGCGCTCATTCCATTTTTGAAATTATTTCCAACTCCATCGATGAGGCACGCGACGGCCACGGCAACCGCATCAATGTCACGCTGTTCCCGGACCACGTCGTCGAGGTCGAGGATTTTGGCCGCGGCATCCCCGTTGACTACAACAAGGCCGAGGAGCGCTGGAACTGGGACCTGGTCTTTTGCGAGCTGTACGCCGGCGGCAAATACGCCGAGGGCAGCGGCAACTATGATTTCAGCCTGGGCCTGAACGGTCTGGGCCTGTGCGCCACCCAGTATGCCAGTGAGTGGATGACCGCCGACATCTACCGCGACGGCTTCCACTATCACCTCGACTTCAAAAAGGGCGGGAACGTCGGCGGCCTGCAGAAGGAGCCGTTCAAGGGCAAGCGCACCGGCTCGGTCATCCGCTGGAAGCCCGACACCGAGGTTTTCACCGACATTGCCGTCCCGGCGGAATCCTTCAAGGATATGCTCCGCCGTCAGGCCGTCGTCAACGACGGCGTTACGCTGGTCTTTACCGACAAGTCCGGCAGCGACGCCGAAAAGTTCGAGTACCTGTACGAGCATGGCATCACCGACTACGCTAATGAGCTGGTAGGGGACAAGGCCCTGACGCCCGTGTATTTCTGTTCCGGTGCCGCCGCGGGCCGTGACCGCGCCGACCAGCCCGACTATCAGGTCAAGATGAACGTCGCGTTCGCGTTCTCCAACACCGTGCAGTGTCTGGAGTATTACCACAACTCCAGCTGGCTCGAGCACGGCGGCAGCCCGGACCGCGCCGTGCGCACGGCATTCGTCAGCCAGATCAACGCCTGGCTGAAAAACAAGGGTCTGTACAAAAAGAACGAGAGTGCGATCACCTTTGCCGACGTGCAGGACTGCCTTGTGCTTGTCTCGTCCAGCTTCTCCACCCGCACGAGCTACGAGAACCAGACGAAAAAGGCCATCACGAACAAGTTTGTGGCCCAGGCCATGACCGAGTTCCTGAAGCATCAGCTTGAGGTCTACTTCATCGAGCACCCCGACGAGGCCGAAAAGGCCTGCAAGCAGGTGCTCATCAATAAGCAGAGCCGCGAGCACGCCGAAAAAGCGCGCATCACCATCAAAAAGACGATGACCCAGCAGATGGATCTGGCCAACCGCGTGCAGAAGTTCGTGGACTGCCGCACGAAGGATGCCTCCCGCCGCGAGCTGTACATCGTGGAGGGCGATTCCGCTATGGGCGCGGTCAAGCAGAGCCGCGACTCGGAGTTTCAGGCCATCATGCCCATCCGCGGTAAGATCCTGAACTGCCTGAAAGCCGACTACGCCCGCATTTTCAAATCCGAAATCATCACCGACCTGATCCGCGTCATGGGCTGCGGCGTCGAGCTGGGCGGCAGCCACAACAAAGACCTGGCCAGCTTCAATCTGGACAACCTGCGCTTTAATAAAGTCGTCATCTGCACCGATGCCGATGTGGACGGCTACCAGATCCGCACACTTGTTTTGACGATGCTCTACCGTCTGACGCCGACCCTCATCAACAAGGGCTATGTCTATATCGCCGAGTCGCCGCTGTACGAGATCAACACGAAGAACAAGACCTATTTTGCGTACACCGAGCCGGAGAAGGCCGACATCCTGCGCCGTATCGACGGCGAGAAATACACGATCCAGCGCTCGAAAGGTCTGGGCGAGAACGACCCCGAGATGATGTGGCTGACGACGATGAGCCCCGACAGCCGCCGCCTGATCAAGGTGCTGCCCACCGACGCCGAGCGCACCTCCGCCGTGTTTGACCTGCTCCTGGGCGATAACCTCCAGGGCCGCAAGGAGCACATCGCCGAGCACGGCGCGGAGTATCTGGACGATCTGGACGTGAGCTGATACGCGCCCGGCGGGAGAACACCCCTACGATTGCCGCGCGTGTAGGGGCGGGGCATGCCCCGCCCGCAACCTTCCCGTAAACGCTTTGCTCCCGGTAAGTGAAGGGCCGGACATGTCCGGCCCCTACCGGGCGGCTGTGAAATATAGGATAAATCATAATGGCAAAACGTAAAGAAAAAAAACTGACCCCTGCGCGCCCGCAGTTGGGCGATAACGTCGAAATTTTATCGGCGGGCGAGGTGCTGGAATCTGCCATCACCGATACGCTGGAAACCAACTATATGCCCTACGCGATGAGCGTCATCGTCTCCCGTGCCCTGCCGGAGATCGACGGCTTCAAGCCCGCCCACCGCAAGCTGCTCTACACAATGTACGAGATGGGCCTGCTCAAGGGCAACCGCACCAAGAGCGCCAACATCGTCGGCAGCACGATGCACCTGAACCCCCACGGCGATGCCGCGATTTATGACACGATGGTCCGCATGGGCCGCTCCAACGAGAGCCTGCTTGTGCCCTTCGTGGACTCCAAGGGTAACTTCGGCAAGGCGTACAGCCGCGATATGGCCTACGCCGCCGCCCGATACACCGAGGCGAAGCTCGAGCCGGTCTGCGACGAGCTGTTCCGCGACATCGACAAGGACACCGTCGATTTTGTGCCCAACTACGACGGCACGACGACGGAGCCGACGCTGCTGCCCGTCACTTTCCCGACGATTCTGGCCAACAACACGCTGGGCATCGCCGTCGGCATGGCATCCAACATCTGCTCCTTCAACCTCGAGGAACTCTGCAATGCGACGATTGCCCTGATGAAGGACCCGCAGGCCGATTTGCGGGAAATCATTCCGGCCCCTGATTTCGTCGGCGGCGGCACGATTCTGTACGACGCCGCCGAGATGCAGAACGTGCTGGAAAATGGCCGCGGCAGCGTCCGCGTCCGCGCTAAGTGGAGCTACGACAAGGAAAACAACTGCATCGACGTCACGCAGATCCCGCCCACGACGACGGTAGAAGCCATCATGGACAAGATCACCGAGTTGGTCAAGCTGGGCAAAATTCGCGAAATCTCCGATATGCGCGACGAGACCGACCTGAACGGCTTAAAGCTGACGATTGATTTGAAGCGCGGCCAGGATCCCGACAAGCTGATGGCGCGCCTGTACAAGGCCACGCCGCTGGAGGACAGCTTCGCCTGCAACTTTAACGTGCTGATTGCAGGCCAGCCCAAGGTGCTGGGCGTGCGCAGCATCCTGAACGAGTGGATCGCCTTCCGCGCCGAGTGCGTGCGCCGCCGCACCTACTACGATTTGCAGGGCAAGCAGAAGCGCCTGCACCTGCTCAAGGGCCTGAAGGCAATTCTGCTCGACATTGACAAGGCCATCGAAATCGTGCGCAACACCGCCGAGGAGACCGAGGTCGTGCCGAACCTGATGATCGGCTTCGGCATCGACGAGGTGCAGGCCGAGTACGTGGCAGAGATCAAGCTGCGCCACCTGAACCGCGAGTATATTTTAAAGCGCACCGAGGAAATTGAAGAACTCGAAAACGCGATTGCGGACCTGGAGGATATTCTCAAGCGCCCGGCACGCATCAACAAGATCATCATGAAGGAGCTGGCCGACGTCGCCAAAAAGTACGGCAAGCCCCGCCGCTGCGAGATCATGTACGAGGTGCCCGCCGTTGAGGGCGACGAGCCGGAGCAGCAGATTCCCGACTACCCCGTGCACCTGTTCTTCACGCGGGACGGCTACTTCAAGAAGATCACGCCCCAGAGCCTGCGCATGAGCGGCGAGCAGAAGCTCAAGGACGGCGATGAGGTATTGTTCACCTGCGAGAGCACAAACAGCGTCGAACTGCTGTTCTTTACGAATCATCGTCAGGTTTACAAGTCCCATGCCTATGATTTCAACGACAGCAAGGCGAGCGTCCTCGGCGATTACGTCGCCAGCGCCCTCGGCATGGAGGAGGGCGAGGTCCCGCTGTATATGGTCGTGACCCCCGATTACAAGGGCTGGATGCTCTTCTTCTACGACAATGGCAAGTGCGCCAAGGTGCCGCTGTCCAGCTACGAGACAAAGCAGAACCGCCGCAAGCTGCTGAAAGCCTACAGCGACAAGGCCGAGCTGGCCTTCATGCGCCACCTGCCCGAGGAGACCGAGCTGGCGATTTTCACCACCAACAACCGTCTGCTGCTCGTCGGCAGCGCGCTCATACCCGAAAAGACGACCCGCGACACCGCCGGTGTCAGCGTGGTGGCGCTGAAAAAGAATGCCAAAATCGCCCGCGTCACGCTGGCCGAGGGCCTTGAGCTGAACGACGCCCCGCGCTACCGCGTGCGCACCCTGCCCGCCGCCGGTGCGATTTTGAAGGACGACGACAGAGCGGAGCAGCTGACACTGTAAGGTGATACCGCACGAAGCTCCGTAGGGGCGCATTCTATATGCGCCCGCAAGGTGCCTGCCGTCTGACGGGCGTCTGACGGGCGGATATAGAATCCGCCCCTACGGTGTCAACCGAAAAAAGTGCTTGACAATCTTGATACTTTGTGCTAAAATATTTTAGCAATCGTTCAGATGGCTGCTCCGCCCGGACAGGATGCCGGGTGCTGGTAGCCGCAATTCGGAGATTGTGATGAGCACATATATTGAGTATGGCTCCTTTTATCATGATCGAGAAAGAGGTGAAATAACCATGAAGCAGGGCATCCATCCGAACTATGTGGACTGCACCATCACTTGTGCCTGCGGCAACGTGATCCACACCCGTGACACCAAGCCGGAGATCCACGTCGAAGTCTGCAGCAAGTGCCATCCCTTCTACACCGGCAAGCAGAAGCTGGTCGATACCGGTGGCCGCGTCGAGCGCTTCAAGCGCCGCTTCGCCAAGTCTGGCAAGTAATTCCGTTTTTTGTACCCCGGATGGTTTTCATCCGGGGTATTTTTTGCTATACATCGAGGTTTCCCACCATGGCCGACTACAAAACCATCCGCGGCACAGCCACCTTTGAATATGAGGAAAAGCGCAGCCGCTTTATCGCAACGGCCTCCTTTGCCGACACGGAGGAAAAGGCCCTGGCCGTGCTGAACGCTGTGCGTGCTGCCAACCGCACGGCGCGGCACAACGTCTACGCCTATGTGCTGCAAAATGGCCGCACGCGGTATTCCGACGACGGCGAACCCGCCAAGACTGCCGGTACGCCCGTGCTGGAGACCATCGGCCACGCGGGTGTGGCAGACGTGATCGTCGTGGTAACGCGGTATTTCGGCGGAATTCTGCTGGGTACCGGCGGGCTGGTGCGCGCCTACACGGCGGCAGCCTCGGGCGCTCTGCAAAGCGCCGAGCTCGTCAGCATGCGGCTGGTCGTCGACTGCAAGGTCCGTGTGAGCTATGCCCAGTTCGAGCAGGTCCAGCGCATCATTGCGGCGGCGGAAACGCGGCTTGACGAGCCGATTTTTGACGATGCCGTGACGCTCTGCTGGCGTATGCCGGCAGGGCAGGAGGAAACGCTCCGCACGGCTCTCAACGAGCTGACCCGCGGCGGGGCAGAGGTGGAAATTTCTGCCCCGCAGTATGCGGCGTTTTAAATTTCTGTAAAAAATCAAATTTTTTCCAACAAAAAAAGAGTGTTTCCCGCACTTTTGTCGTATTTATAAGCAGAGAGCAGAAAAGGGGGCACACTATGACGATCCGTGAAGAGACCGAGGCTATCGAACGGCAGACCCTGAGCCGCTACGCGACTTTAAGCGAAAACAGCCTGGGCCGCCGTGTGCCGCTGGAGCCGGACCCGATCCGGCCCTGCTTCCAGCGGGACCGGGACCGCATTCTGCACTGCAAGGCGTTCCGCCGCTTAAAGCAGAAAACGCAGGTCTTTCTGTCCCCGGAAGGCGACCACTACCGCACCCGCCTGACTCATACGCTGGAGGTCTCTCAGATCGCACGCACAATTTCCCGCGCACTGCGCCTGAATGAGGACCTGACCGAGGCCATCGCGCTCGGCCACGATCTGGGCCATACGACGTTCGGCCACGCGGGGGAGAGAGCGCTCAACCGACTCTGCCCGGGCGGGTTCTCCCACTACCGCCAGAGCCTGCGCGTGGTGGATTACTTAGAGCGCGACGGCCAGGGCCTTGACCTGACTTGGGAGGTGCGCAACGGCATTGTGACCCACACGTCCGGCGCGTGGGCCCGCACGCCCGAGGGCTGCGTTGTGCGCCGTGCCGACCACATTGCGTTTCTGAACCACGACATTGAGGACGCCATCACCGCCGGTGTGCTCGACGCGCGCCAGCTGCCGCCCGAGGCCGTCGCCGTGCTGGGACATACCAAATCCGAGCGTATCACGACGATGATCACCGACCTGGTCGCACACAGCGGCAACGGGAAAATCAATTTTTCCCCCGAGGTCGAGGCCGCCTACGCCGTGCTGAAGGACTTCATGTACGCGACGGTCTACGTCGACAAGGAGGCCAAGCGCGAGGAAAAGAAGGTGGACAAGCTCATCAGCGAGCTGTACGCCCGCCCGTGCGACGAACCGGCCCTGATGCCGAACTTTTATATGCAGATCGCCTACAATGAGGGCGTGGACCGTGCCGTGACCGACTACATCAGCGGCATGAGCGACGAGTTCGCCACGCGTCTGTTTGAGGAACTGTTCGTTCCGCAGAAGTGGAAGGTTTTGTAAACAAATAATAAATAAGAAATAATAAAGAAGGTGGCGTTTTTGCCTGCGGCAAAAACGCTTGTACGGCGCACTCGCGCCGCGGCCCGCAAGGGCCGCCGGGCATTTCTAGCCGCACCGTTTTAAACCTGAAACATGAACCTCAACCACCCCATCCACATGTTTTGGAAAACTCCGCAAACTTTTTCTCTTCCCCATCCGTCTATTCATCAGGACACCGCAGAAAGGACCGTTGCAAGTGGCGAAAAAGCGCGAGGCGCTGCTCACCGACTACTTCACCCGAGAGCAGGCCAGGTTTTACCGGCTGGCTTACAGCTACCTGAAAAATCGGGAGGAGGCGCTGGACGCGGTGCAGACGGCTGTGTGCCGGGCCTGGGAGCGGCAGGACAGCCTGCGGGACCCGTCGGCCCTGCACACCTGGTTCTGCCGCATCCTGGTCAACGCATGCACAGACCTGCTTCGACAGCGCGGACGGGTGACCTACGTCCCCCTGGAGGACCTGGAAGAGGGGGGCTATGAGGACCCCCTCCCCGCCGACGACAGCCTGGCCGCCCGGGTGGACGCCCTCCCTCCCGAAGTGGCCACCGTCATCCGCCTGCGCTTTTACGAGGAGCTCTCCCTGAAGGAGATCAGCGCCGTCACCGGCGCGCCCCTGAGCACGGTCAAGACCCGGCTGTACACCGGTCTGAAAAAGCTGCGTGTCTCGTTGGAAGGAGTGTACGACCTATGAAGGAGTTTGAGAAACTGAAAGCGGAGTACGACGCCACCCCCATTCCCCCGGAGCTGAACGACCGAATCCAGTCGGGAATCCGACAGGGCCGCCGCCGCCGCGTCCTTCGGATCTGCCGCCGCTCTCTGGGGACGGCGGCCGCCTGCCTGGTGGTGGCGGTGGGCGTATTGAACGTCTCTCCCCCGGTGGCCGCCGCCGCCGCGGACCTTCCGGTGCTGGGTCCCCTGTTCCAGGTGCTCACCGTCCGGACGTACGACCAGAGCGAAGACGGGATCGACTACCATGTAAGCGCTCCCGGGGTCATCTCTGACAGTGAGCTGGCCCAGCGGGTCAACCAGGAGATCCAGGAGCGGGTGGACGCCCTCACCGCCCGGGCCCAGCAGGACTGGGAGGACTACCGGGAGGTCTTCTTTGCCACCGGCGGCACCCAGGAGCAATGGGACGAGCGGGAGATGGACGTAATCGTCGACTATGAGATCAAATCCCAGTCGGAGAACGCGGTCTCCTTTACTGTGGACTTCGGCGAGGCTTGGGTCACTGCCGCCCAGGAGCGGTACTGTTACAACCTGGATTTGGCCGAAAACCGGGACATCACCCTCCGGGACCTGCTGGGGGACGCCTGGGTGGAGCGATGCAACCAGGCGGTCCAGCGCTATATCGCCGCCCACACGGACGAGCACGGCTACACCCTCTTTTTTGATCCAGAGGCGGGAGGCTTTACCACGGTGGACGAGAACACCCGCTTCTATATCCGAGCGGACGGCGTGCCTGTCCTGGTGTTCCAGGAGTACACCATTGCCGCCGGCTCTGCCGGAATCGTGGAGATCCCGGTGGAGGATACCCAGACATAATTCGCGGAACAATCAAACCAATGAAAAAGGCCGCCCAATGGGCGGCCTTTTCGCGCCTGCTGCGCGTACTGCCGGAGATCCGGCAGGGTCACAGGCCCCCGGAAGGGGCCTTGGCAGGGACAGCATGCGGGGATAGATCCCGGAGCAGAACTTTGTCGGACCGCCCACCTCTCCGCCTTTCGCTGGGGTTCTTTCGTTCAAGCTTCGCCGGGAATCCGGCTGAGCTTCCATCCGAATGATATCTTCCGTACCGACTCAGAGTAAATTCCTCTGATTTCTCTCCGGCACCGGCTTAAGAGAGCCTTCTTTCCCAGGGCGTTCCCCCGGGACAGGTTTTCCCCGGTCTTTGGGACCAGATGCCTGCTCTCTCGCCTTTCGCCAAAGGAGAGACGGTCCAGCACCGGCTTAGAGAGGGGAGAAAACTCCCCACCTCGGCTGTCCGAGTCTAGTATGTCCCCAAAGTTTCGCTCCATGCGGGTTTAGGCTTGGAATATTTGTCCAAACTATACATATCCTTACTACTGAGATCACACCCCGGAAAGGAGCATCCGCCATGTCTCTCCGTCTCTCCTCCGCCCGCCGCCGGGAAAAGGCCGCCCGGGAGGCGGAACGCCGGGAGCTGATCGCCTCTCTGGCCAGCACCCGCACCCTCATCCAACAGGCCTACGGCGGCTTCAACACCGTCAGCGACAGCGATCTGATCGAGTCCTACGTCTTTGAGATCAAGGCCCTCCAGTCCCGGTACGACTACCTGCTCCGCCGGGTCAAGGAGCTGGAGTGCGCCCCATGACCGGCGAGTTCTCCCCCTGGGGAGCGCTGGCCCTGCTGCTTCTGGCCGCCCTGGCCCTGTTTCACAGGCCTCTGGGCTGCCTGCTCCGGCTGGCGGTGCGCTCCTCAGTGGGGCTGGCCGTCCTGGCCCTGTTCAGCTCGGTGGGGCACTACATCGGAGTCAACCTGGGGGTCAATCTGGTGAACGCCCTGGTGCTGGGGGTGCTGGGGGTCCCCGGCTTCGGCCTGCTGCTGATGCTCCAGTGGGCGCTGCGGTAGCTCCTCTCTCCCCCGGCACGGAAAGGCCGGCGCTTACAAAAGCGCCGGCCTTTTTCTGTATCCATGATGTATGATTCCGTCAATCCGGAAAGCCATCTGTCTGAGCGGGCCCCTGGGGGCCTCTGGCCTTCTCCTCCTCCACCATGCGCTCCCGCTCGGCCAGGCCCTGGAGGACCTGAATGGCATAGTCGATGGCGGGGATAGCCCGGGCGGAGCAGTACTGCCGGACCTGCTTGAGCTCGTGAATGGCGTATTGCGCGGTCATAACATGGACCCCCTCTCCGTTTTCTTGTTTTTATTATAGCACAGAGGCGGCCTCTTGCGCAAGAGCCCAGGGGTGAACCGGCTCACACCTCTCCCGCCACCAGGAGGGGGACGGACAGGGCCAGCAGGGCCCAGGCGGCCGCCCCGCCCGGCGGGATGAGACCAATGAAGGGGAGCAGGGCGGAGCATGCCGCCAGTCCCCGCCCTGCCCACCGGAGCAGGCCCTGGAGCCTCATGGTCAAAACTCCTTTCGGTCCACAATGCGGCAGGAGATCAGGAAGGAGAGCCCCAGGCACGCCAGTCCCGCCAGGGGGAGCAGGGCAATTACCCCAAGGGCGTTGAGCTCCGGCAGCTGGTTCAGAAATTCCAGGCTGAGACCCAGATCGCCGCCGAAGCGCAGAAGCAGAAAAAGGCCGACGAAGGGAATCAGAACGACAGCGAACAGATAGGGGCGTGCCCGCTCCGGCCCCAGCTTATAGCACAGGGGGAGCATTACGTCCACAATGAACAGCCCTGCCCCCAGAGAGCCCAGCATGGAGGCGAGGTTTTCGATGAGAGAGGCGTTGCCCAGGTCCAACAGAGTGAGGGCCACGGCGCACATGCTGCTGCAAGCGGCCAAAACCAGGAGGATTAACAGGGTAAACAAATACCGTGCTCCCACGATGTCCCGGGACTCCAGGGGGAGGGAGCGGCAGAACCGATCCCACTTGGCCGTCTCGTCAAAGGAGAAACAGGAGATGGGCAGCACCATGATAATGACCGTAGAGAAGGAGATCACAATCGAAGCATCAAAAACCCCCAGCACTGCCAGACCAAAGTAGGCGAGCATAAAGATAACATAAAACCGGATGTTCTTTCGCATAACCAGGGCGTCCTTCCAAATGAGGCCAGTCATGCCTCTTCCCCCTTTCCAACAAACAGCATAATGTCCTCCAGATGGATTTTCTCCACCATCAGCTTGGGATATTTTTTATGGAACGCCCCCCGGTCGGGCACCAGGGCCTCACAGCCGAAGGAGCCCTTCCGCACCCGCAGCAGGTCGGACGGGTCGATGGCGCGCAGGTCGGCGGCGGAGCAGCCCACCCGGCCGTAGCGGTCCAGAATGTCGTCCTTGGCCTCGGACAGGACGATCTTCCCCTCGTGGATGTAGGTGATGTAGTCCGCCGCCTTCTCCAGGTCACTGGTGATGTGGCTGGAGATGAGGATGGCGTGGTCCTCGTCGCAGATGAAGCTCAGAAATTCATCCAAAATCTCGTCCCGCACCACTGGGTCCAGTCCGGCGGTGGCCTCGTCCAGGATCAGCAGCTTGGGCTGGTGGGCCAGGGCGGCGGCCAAAGATAACTTCATCTTCATGCCCCGGGAGAACTCCTTGATGAGCTTCTCCTCCGGGAACTTGAATTTTTTCAGGTAGTCCGCATAGAGGTTGTCGTCCCATGTGGGATAGACGGGGCCCAGGATGCGCTTCAAATCCTTGGGACGCAGGGAGTCGTGGAAGAAGCACTCGTCCAGCACCACTCCCACCTCCAGCTTGGCGGCGCGCTCGTCGGCCACGTTGTCCTTTCCCAGAATGGTGATGGCTCCGCTGTCCCGGCGGATCAGGTTCAAAATACACTTGATGGTGGTGGTCTTGCCCGCCCCGTTCTCCCCGATGAGGCCCATGATGGTCCCCCCGGGGATGGTCAGATTCACATGGTCCAGGGCAAAGTCCCCGTAGGACTTGCACAGATCCTTGATTTCCAAACAGTTTTTCATGATTCGTCACCTTGATACAGTAGGTTGAGAAGTTCCTGTAATTCCTCTAAGGGAATGCCGCCCTTCCGGGCCTCGTCCACCGCCTGGGTGAGGATGTCCTCCACCCGGCGCAGCTGGGCCTCCCGCAGCAGCTCCCGGTTCTGGGGGGCCACAAAGCAGCCTTTGCCGGGGACGTTCTCAAGAAAGCCCTCCCGCTCCAGCTCCTCGTAGGCCCGCTTGGTGGTGATCACCGAGATGCGCAGCTCCTTGGCCAGCAAGCGCATGGATGGCAGGGCGTCCCCCGCCGCCAGGGCTCCGGTCATGATCTGCTCCTTCACCTGGTCGGTGATCTGTTCATAGATGGGTTTTCCGCTGGAATTGCTGAGAATAATATCCATTTGGCGCACCATGTAAACCGGGCGGCCGGCTGTCGGCCCTGCGCATAGGTCCGGCGCGCTCCGCCTCGGTCTGCCTTTCTTTGTCATAGTGTATATATACTATATGCACAGTATATATGGGATATACACAGTTGTCAAGGGGGGAGAAAAACTTTTTTGAAAAATCGATGATTTTCCTTGACTGTCAACCCTCTTTACCCCTTACAATGGGGTCAGAACAGGAAGGGAGGTCGGCCTCTATGACCGTCAAAGAGGTAGAGGAGCGCACCGGGCTGCCCCGGGCCAACATCCGTTACTATGAGAGCGAAGGGCTCATTCATCCCGCCCGGGGGGAGAACGGCTACCGGGACTACCGTCAGGAGGACGTGGACACTCTGCTGAAAATCAAGCTGCTGCGGCAGGTGGGGTTCTCCCTGGAGGTGATTCGGGCCCTCCAGGCGGGAGAGCTGGATCTGGAACCCGCCCTGGAGGGCCGGCTGGCCGCCCTGACCTCCCAACAGACGGAGCTTGGTCAGGCCGCAGGGATCTGCCGGGCCATGCGGGAGGACCATGTCCGATATGACACCCTGGACGCCCCCGCCTACCTGGACCGCATGCGTCAGCCGGAGCGGCCCTCCCTCACCTGGAGGGAGGACCCGCCGCCCCAGACCATCTTTCCCTGGCGGAGATTTTGGGCCCGGACCTTAGATCTCATACTGTGCACCTTCCTGTATTTCAGCGTGCTGGCCCTGTTGGGCCGGATCAGTATGCTAAACCGCACCGGAGGATACGAGATTCTGGACCAGCTGGGGGCGCTGGCCCTGCTTCTGCTGCTGGAGCCCCTGTGCCTCCACCTGTGGGGGGCCACCCCGGGAAAATTTCTCCTTGGCCTGCGGCTGACCCGGAGCGATGGGAGCTGTTTCAGCTATTGGGAGGGCCTGCGCAGGACGGCCCTGGTGCTGGTGGGGATCGGCGGAAATCTGATCCCTCTGGTGAGCAGCGGGCTGATGATCGCCTACTGCTGGCAGGACTACCACGGCCGCCTCCAGTTCTGGCGCAGGGGAACGGACGAGGTCTACACCGACGGCAGCCGCCCCGGCCAGAGCTACTGGAGCACCTCCAAGAGCCGCCTGAAGGCGCTGGGCGCTCTGGGGCTGGTTTTAACGAGCTTTGCACTGTCCGTTGGAATCCAAAACTGGGTGTTGGCTCCGATACACCAGGACCGTGCTTTGACGGTGGAGCAGTTTGTGGAGAACTACAACCAATTCAGCCAAAATCTGGAGGGGCCGGACGTACAGGTGGCGCAGCTGACGGCGGAGGGGACCTTTGTGGAGCCGGAGGACATGCCCGGTGTGGCGGTTGTCTCCCTGTATGAGGACGCTCCCCTCCGGCTGGAGTTTCAGGAGGAGGGCGGGGCGCTCACGGCGGTGTCCTACTCCTACCGCTATGAGCCCTCGGGAGAAGGTCTGTTCACCGCCCTGCCCGGCCGGACGACCGCCAAGATTCTGTGGTCCTTTCTCTACGGCCGCTGCGGCCTGTCCCGGGAGGAGCTGTTGGATCTGATGGGGCAGATCGAGGAGCAGCCGGGCCAGCCCCTGGAGTGGACGGACCAGGGCGCCAAGATCTTATATCAGCCGGAGGTCCTGGGGTACTATGTGAACAATTGGGGCCTGATTCCTGAGGAAGGCGCAGAAGAGTACCAGGTGACGGCGGAATTTTCCGTCTCCCTGGCCTGATGGGGCGAAATATTTTTGCCTCCCTCCCCCGGAAGGATTGACACTTCTGGGGCGCTAAACTATAATAAAATACTGTCCCACCCTTTTCTTTTCCGGGTCGGGACAGTATTTTTAATCTATGAAATGAAAGGGGTTCTCCCAAATGAGCGACCAGCGTGTTTACAACTTCTCCGCCGGCCCGTCCATGCTCCCTCTCTCCGCCCTGGAGCGCGCCGGGTCTGAAATCACCAACTACCGAGGCTCCGGTATGTCCGTGATGGAGATGAGTCACCGGTCAAAGATTTTCATGCAGATCTTTGCGGAGACCCAGGAGAAGCTGCGCCGGCTGATGAATGTGCCCGACGAGTACCAGATCCTGTTCCTCCAGACCGGGGCCTCCGGCCAGTTCTCCATGATCCCCCTGAACCTGATGAGCCGCACCGGCAAGGCGGATTACGCCGTCACCGGCAACTTCGCCTCCATTGCCGCCAAAGAGGCCAAGAAATACGGCACTGTGAACATCGCCGCCGACACCAGCGACCGGGACCACAGCTACATTCCCGCCCAGGACCAGCTGAAACTGGACCCGGAGGCCAGCTACTTCTACTACTGCGCCAACAACACCATCTACGGCACCGAGTGGCAGTATGTGCCCGAGACCGGGAATGTGCCCCTGGTGTGCGACATGTCCTCGGACATTCTCTCCCGCCCGGTGGATGTGTCCAAGTACGGCATTGTCTACGCCGGAGCTCAGAAGAACATGTCCCCCGCCGGTCTGACGGTGGTCATCATCCGCAAGGATCTGGCCGGCCACGAGCTGCCCTACACCCCGCTGATGATGAACTATCAGACCATGATTGAGAAGGACTCCATGTACAATACGCCCCCCTGCTGGTGCATCTACATGCTGGGCCTCACCCTGGACTGGGTGGAGGAGCAGGGCGGCGTGGCCGGCATGGAGAAGCTGCGGGACCTGCGCTCCTCCATGTTGTACGATACCCTGGACAATTCCAAGCTCTTCAAGTGCCACGCGGAGAAGGGCTCCCGGTCCGGGATGAATGTCACCTTCCGCACCGGCAATGAGGAGCTGGACGCCAAGTTTGTCTCCGAGGCCACCGCGGCGGGCTTCGTCAACCTGAAGGGACACCGGAAGGTGGGCGGCATGCGAGCCTCCATCTATAACGCCATGCCCGTGGAAGGCGTTGAAAAACTGTGTGATTTTATCAAGGAGTTTGACAAGAACAACGAGTAATATTATGGGACGCAGGGGTTTCGCCGCCTGCGGGCGGCGAGGTACTTTCCCAGCGATGGGAAAGTACCCAAAGGATCGCCGGGGGACGC
>ERZ836939.787-NODE-787-length-40798-cov-2.900204_pt1 | contig 40798 bp, 44 predicted proteins | sample MGYA00519912_ERZ836939 | MGnify/ENA primary metagenome ERZ836939 (study PRJEB31850, sample SAMEA3708810) | human gut metagenome | biome: human gut; feature: human-associated habitat; material: faeces | place: China | collected 2014 ...
GGATTGGCGGGTGCTATCTTAGCTTGCTTCATCCTATCCTATGGTTTTTTTAAGACTTTATTTGTCTTGATTTGCGCCATTCTAGGAGTTGGAATTGGATATTATATTCAACAAAAACAATTATTTAAATAGTAAAGGAGATTCATATGTCAAAAGTAGAAAAAAAAGTAGAAGAAGTAAAAGGCGAATTGACCTATGAAGATAAAGTCATTCAAAAAATTATTGGTCTTTCTCTAGAAAATATTCCAGGTTTGTTGGCTATTGATGGAGGCTTTTTCTCAAACCTAACTGAAAAACTTATCAATACTGATAACGTTGCAAGCGGAGTCAATGTTGAAGTTGGTAAAGAGCAAGTTGCTGTGGATATGAACGTAATTGTCGAATATCAAAAGAATATTCCTGAATTATACAAGAAAATCAAAGAGGTTGTTGTTTCAGAAATTTCTAAGATGACTGATTTGGAAGTGGTTGAAGTTAATGTAGATGTTGTTGATATCAAGACTAAAGAGCAACATGAAGCAGACTCAGTAAGCCTGCAAGATCGAGTAACTGGAGTTGTTGAATCAACAAGTGAATTTACTTCCGATAAGTTTGAAAGCGCAAAACAGGGATTGAGTGATGGCTTCTCAGCTGCAAAGGAAAAAGTTAGTGAAGGCGTTGAAGCTGTCTCTGAAGCGACTGCTAAAGCAGAACCAAGAGTTCACTAAATTCTTTTAAGCCTAAAAAATTTAAATGAATTGTTTAAAAACGTTCATTTTCAATAATCTAATTTTCCAATGGAGGGTAACACTATGTCAGTAGAAGAAAAACTTAACCAAGCTAAAGGCGCTATTAAAGAAGGTGTCGGAAAAGTAACTGGTGATGAAAAAACTGAAAAAGAAGGAACTGCTGAAAAAGTAGTTTCAAAAGTTAAAGAAGTTGCCGAAGATGCCAAAGATGCTGTTGAAGGAGTAATCGAAGGCGTTAAAAATATGGTTAAAAAGGACGATAAATAATTCTAAAATCGATTGATTTTTCACTTAAAACATGGGAATTACTCTGCAAGAAATTTAAGGTTGTTTTACTCCTAACTACTCACTTTTAAAACAACACCAAAAACTATGACAAATCCTTAACATTACAATATTACTCAGGTGAAAAATCAGCCTTCTTTAGTTTAATTTGAGATCCTTTCTAACCTCATATGTATATTCCTTCTGATAGTAATAGCGCTCTAAAATCTGTAGTTTTGTTTAAACTATAGAAGCTAGGGTGCTTTTTACATTATTTTTTTAAAAAAAAGTACAGATTTTACTGTACATCAGAATGAAGATAATAAAACAATAAGGAGAAAAAGATGAAAGAGAAGAACAAATTTATCTCTGCCTTTGAGCAATTTGGACGCTCATTCTTGCTTCCTGTGTCGGTCTTACCAGGTGCAGGTATTATTCAGGGGATTGGTACAGCATTTACCAATGAGAATACCCTCAAGATGTTCCCATTCTTGAACAATACTATCTTCCAGTTTGTCATGAAATTCTTCATTGCACTCGGTGGAACAGCCTTTAACAACTTGCCAGTTATCTTCGCAGTAGGGGTAGCAGTAGGTTTAGCTAAACGTGAAAAAGGTTCTGCAGCCTTGTCAGGGTTGCTAGGTTTCCTAGTTTTACACAACGTCCTTAATTTCTTACTACAATTTAGTGGAAAACTTGTGGATACAGCTGGTATGTCCAGTGCAGAAGCCAAACTAGCCATGTCTAATGCCATGCAGACAAATGTATTGGGGATTCAAACCATGGACCTTAGCGTGTTTGGAGGTATCATTGTTGGTATTGTGGTCTACTTTATCCACAAGTGGGCTGTGAAACAAGAATTACCTACAGTCATTGGTTTCTTTAGTGGACCACGTTTCGTTCCTATCGTAACCATGGTAGCCATGTCCTTTGTATCAGTTGCTATCTTCTTTATTTGGCCAACAATTCAGGCTGGTATCAGTGCTGTCTCTCTCTTTGTTTTGAAATCTGGCCCATTAGGAACCTTCCTTTACGGATTAATCGAACGTGCCCTCCTTCCATTTGGTTTGCACCACGGACTTAACTGGCCTGTACGTACCACTGAATTGGGTGGTGCCTGGACTATCGGTGGTACGCGTGTTGTTGGTACAATCAATGCCTACCTTGCCTCATTGGCTGATCCAAGCATCAAGTCAATTGATCCTTCAATCACACGTTTCAACGGTGGTAAATTTGTTTACTTCATGTTCGGTCTCTCTGGTGCTGCCTATGCTATGTACAAAACAGCATCACCAGAAAAACGCAAAGTTGCAGGTTCCCTCCTCTTTGCTGCAGCTGGTACCTCATTCTTGACTGGTATCACTGAACCAATCGAATTCACCTTCCTTTTCGTTGCACCAATGCTTTACGCTGTACATGCTGTCCTAGCAGGTTCTGCCTTGTTCGTTATGCATATGTTGGGTGCTGGTGTTGCCACTCCAACAGGGCATGGATTTATTAACCTTGTCATTTATGGGGTTCTTCAAGGACCTAAAACCCACTGGTGGTTAGTCTTCTTAGTTGGTATTCCTTACTTCTTTATTTATTACTATGTCTTCAAATTTATGATTCTCAAGTTTGACTTTAAGACACCGGGTCGTGAAGACTCAGGTGAAGTCAAATTGGCAAGTAAGCAAGAAGCGCGTGGTAAATATGGATTGAAAGTGCAAAACGTTGGGCAAGCAAGCTCAGATACAACTGCTAGTCAAGAAACAGTAGCTGAAGGCAAAGAACTTAGCAAAAAAGAAAAGACACATCAACAAGCTCTTGGTTTGATTGAAGCACATGGTGGCCCAGATAATATCGTTGATGTTAACGCATGTATCACGCGTTTGCGTATCGATGTCAAAGACAAGTCACTTGTGGATAAAGACACAATCGTTAAAAAATACGAAGCTCTTGGCTTTGCGGAGAATGGCATGCAAATGCAGTCCATCTACGGCGCTTATGCTAACGTTCTTAAAATGGAAATTCAAGATATTTTAGGTTTAGAGGAATAGTTATGACACATAACATCTTATGTGTGGCGGATTTGGACGGAACCTTTGTAAAAAATTCTGTTCTTGTCCATCCAAAAGATTTACAAGCTTATCAAAAATTGACTGCTTACAGTGATTTTGCCATTGCGACAGGTCGTTCCGTTAAAGAAATCAACTACATTGCAGACTGTAACGACTTGGAGTTGACCTACGCTATCGGATGTAATGGAGCGATGATTGCAGAGCATGATCAGGTTTTATTTTCGAAAACCTTGTCTCCAAATGATGTTGACAATCTACTGGATTATCTAAAAAAAGAAAACCTCACTTTCGATGCTCTTGATGGTCAAGAAAGAGTTGGAAACTTTGACTATGAGGATAAACGTCGTTTATGGAATATGCCTATCCACTGCATTGATGATCCTTATGATAATGTTCGTCAACGTCAGATTTATAAATTCAACATTCGACCAGAGGCAGACAAAACTGAAGCCTACGTCCAAGAACTTAAACAACAGTTTCCAGATTTAGAAGTCTATCAATCTGGGGGAACTCGCATAGAAGTAACTGCCAAAGGCGTTTCTAAAGGTAGCGGTTTAGAGTTTTTAAAAACGCATTATCGACCTGTTGTCGCATTTGGTGATTCAGGAAATGACATTTCCATGTTTGAGGTGGCAGACATTTCTTACTGTATGTCCCATGCTCCAAAGGCTGTGAAAGAAGCAGCAACTTACGTCGTGGATAACTTTGCAGATGCCGTTACGCATTTGGAAAATTTGTTAGACTTATGATGTTAACATTCAATGTCTAGAATGAAAGTAGATTGAGACTCTATTATACTCCTTCGAAGCAAGAAAAGTCCTCAATCTGAAAGTACGGAAGAGTCCGTACTTTTTATTTTCCTTCTAAGTTTAACGAGTGGTGGCTATACTCAAATATCCTTATGTTTTTCATCTCTTGCCTTTGCTTTACTTTAAAAACAAAATAATGATTTCGACCATCTTTAGCATTTTCTTGATTTAATCTAAAGTAGTTAGTGTGACATAATGCCATCGTTCGAAGGATATCATCAGTCAGAAAAGTCAGAGGAATACTCATATTAGAGTACCTTTGGAAATCTTCCTCAAAATGTGAGTAACTTTCAGAAAAGTAATCTATTTGTAAATCACCTGCGTATAGATTTCTTCTATCCATTTTTTCCTTCTTTCAATGGTATAAAATTTCCAACAATGACACCTACTACTCGTGGATCTTCATCATAGGAAATAAGGATATCATCATATCTTGGATTAATCGAAACTAAACGTAAACCTTCTTCTTCACGAAAGACTCGTTTAATATAAGTTTGGTTATTACATACTACGGCATAAACTGCCCCATCATAATCAAAACCTGTCTCACGAATAAGAGCTACTGAACCATCTTGATATTTTGGTTCCATGGAATCTCCAGATACCCAAGAGGCAAAATCATGAGCTAATTCTTCATCGAAGTAGACAATATCATACTCCCTATCATCATAAACTGATGCACCAATACCAGCAGACATTTTTTCATATACATGGTACTCATAGAGATTTTCTGAAACTGATATCACTTTTTGAGTTTTCTCTTTTTGCACCAAGTCACGTGCATATTCTACTACTTGATTTTTACCTTCATTCGACAATGTATTATACAGACGAACAAGCTCAATTTCTGTAAAATAACCTTTTGGTGCTTTGAGTATTTGTTCTAGTCGTTTTACTTTCTCTTTGGATGGTTCTTTTACCCCACGTTCCCATGCAGAATAGGCTTGATAGCTGATTCCTAATTGATCCGCAATATCTTTTTGAGTCATTTTTAGCTCTTTTCTACGAGCCTTTAGTTTTTCTGGTTGATACATAGTTCACCTCACATGACTAATAATTCTAAATTTGCCTTTCTCCTCGCTTCTGTCTCTGATAGTTTGTTACTATCCCATACATAGGCTAAAGATTTTCCCTTATTGTAAACAAGCCATACCTTAAATTTCTTTACCGCTCTAATCTCGTCCCACCTTGTCTGATCAAGCAATTCTGGTAATTCTTGACTCGTAACGAAATTGGTTTGTTTCAACCTCTTTTTTATCCGTACTATAAGTGAAGGGTGGTAGTGATTGAACTCTTCAATTATCATTTCTTTTAGTTGATGAAAGTAATGGTGAAGGGAGGCGTTTTGACCATCTAGGTATTCATCTATCGCTTGCTTGATAGCTGATTCAGTATCCACTTGGTAAAATCTCAACATGTCAATCAGTCGGAAATAAAGTGCCTGCTTGGAAACTTCTAGGTCCTCTTTAACCTTTTGGAAAGAATCACAAGAGTAGTAAATCTTGGATAGTAGCACAATATCTGGCATCAGAACAATAGCCGAAAATACATTAGCTTCTCGCTCTAGGATAGACTCTTGACTATCAACTGACTCTGTAAAATAAGTTCCAACGTGCTTCAAGATAAAGTGGCCTAATTCATGACACAAGGTAAAATGGCGTTTGGTTACAGGGTTGTCTTTTTCATATGAAAAACTGGTGCCAAGGCTATCATTAACCGTCAATCCTTCAATCTTGTGGTTTGAAAAATGATGAGGGATGACTTGAATCTGATTCACATCAATACAATGGTCAAAATAGTAGCGAAAATGATAGTTCAGGGTTGAAATATCTTCCTCTTTCATAAAAGAATACAGGGCTTGTTTTGTGATTTTACTTATTCTTGAATACAATTCATCCAACGAATGGTACCTCCTTTAAGTATGAACGACAAAACTAAACCATATAGGTTGAGTTTATTATACAAAAAAAGTGGACAGTTGTCCACTGAGATAAATAGTCATATTACTTCCTTTGCAAAAGACTGTAAATCAAGCGCATCTGTTGAGTTAGCAAACCCTATTAAATTGGCATTTTTGTTTGCTTTTGTATCATTGTTATCTTTACATATTGATGCTAAATTACTTCGTATCGGTTTCCATCTATACTTATCATTGATTTCTCTCACGAGGGTTATAACAATTAAGACAATTACTGATATTCGATTTGTTATAACTCTATTTCTCGGTTCATCAGATATAGTATACAAATACTTATTAGACCACTCATTTCTCACAATTGGTTTCGTTTGTAATTGTATATCGATTATATTTGAATTATGGGCACAAATATTTCTTACAAAATTTAGACATTTTAACCAAGACAACAATTCTTTAATAGTGCATTTATAGTAATTTGCTAACTCTTTTTGATTCTTTTTACTCATAAGTTCAATCAAATATACCAGATTTCCAAACATAAGTAGTTCAGTTACAATCCAAACTGTTGGAAAACCATCTCTATTTAGATTGCTATTATTCTTCAGATCAGACAATGAAGATTTAGAAATAGTTTTCAATAAATCTTTTTTAAAATAGAACTGCTCTTTCTCAAGTTTAAATTTACTGTTATCATTTTTGTTCGCCCACAACGAAAAATCTAAATAGCCAAAAGCTCCATAACGCTTTCCTAAAATAAAAGATATATTTCTTTTAATTGAAACTTCTATTTTTTCGATTGCATGTAACAAATTAATGCGTAAATTCTTGTCTTGATAATATCTTCTAACTACATCGTCAAAAGAAATTTCTTCATATCTTAAAACTGGTACTTCACCATACATTGTAATTTTTGAATATGGTTTAGCAAATTCTTTCAATCTGTAATAACTTATATGTTTGAGTTTTTCAATATGTTTTTTCTTATTTGTCAATTTCATTCCACGTCTATAGAATAAATCAAGTTGATCTTCAACTTTTAAAAACCTTGGATCCAAGAACATACTCCTTTTAAGTAAAAAAAAACCCTCATGTCAGATCATGTCTGCCTTAAAGGAATGAGGGGATTGTCTTCTTTATAAAAATTATAACGTATTTTAGATACTTTTGTCAAATACAACATATATACACAATATATTGTGCTTATCGCTCTTAAAACAAATAAATAATTGAACAGAACACAATATATAGTATAGTATCAATACTTACTATCACTGAAAATTTAAAATTATTTTTAAATTTCGTCTAGTCTCAATCTTATTTTCCAAACGCCTTCTTCCGTTCTTCCATAAATTCAATTAATTCTTTTTTAAAGATCTCTTTTTCTTCCTCAGTTAAACCTTTTGAATTCATTCGAAAAAGAACTTCTACGTTATCTAATTCCTCATCATTGCCGGCAAGATAATCCATCGTAACTCCAAAGAAATTCGCAAACTTCTCTAAAGTTTCAGATGATGGTTTTCTTTTACCACTTTCCCATTGTTGATAATTAGGTTGCTTGATACCAAATTCTTCCGCAATTTCCTTTTGTGTTAATCCTTTTTTTAATCGGAGTTCTTTTAATCGTTCTGGAAATCCCATTGCTAATTCCTCAATAAATTTTAAAATATTTTTCAATAACCTCTTGACTATATACTCAATTGAGTATATAATATAAATATATTCGAAAGAGTATATCTCTTCTAAAAATAATAACCTTATTTTAGAAGGTTTTGATCGTTGACAACTAAATAAAAAGTGCGTCTGACAACCAGAAGACTGATCATCAGAACAACACATAAACTTCGTACCTTTATTGTAATTGTTTTGATAAGTAAAGTCAAGTCCGTTGATGGTTGAAGTGAAGATAAAAACAAATATTTTGTGGGCTTCCACGCATTTCGGACCATTAGCACTTTTGCCGAATAGTAAAGTGAACTGGTTACGCAAGATTGCGTAAGAGAATCCCTTGGGTGTGACAAGGACTACCTAAAGAGATTGGCCGGGCAAGCGATGGTAATTGACGCAAAGCACCTTGCTAAACGTTGCCACCGTGGAAAGAGGGATCTTTCCAACCAAACAACTTTTCTTTACTGCTGTCTATCTTTTGAGATAGACATACTCTCAAGCTACTAAGTCTTTCTTTTATCTTAGTAGCTTTTTTACGCTTACAATAAAGGAGAAACTATGACTAACTTTTTTCGCATTACAATGTAAACGCCTATATGATAACTATGAATTCACTTACGGTATGTATAGCTATTCGCCTAAACTACAAGCTAAACTCTACGCCCAAGCTCTTCTTGACCTCGATCATTTAGTTCAAGAAGCTCGTAAGAATAACTATCCTAGTGCTGATATTCAGTTCTATAGTCGACAATTTAAACGTAAACTATTTACCCACTATTACTCAAGAGTGAAGCAACTAGCTTAACTCTTTTTCTTTTGCTCAAAATCAGAAAGGAAAATTCTATGATTCCAGAAACACTTGTTATGAAACCAGACTTTATTGGCCCTGCTTACTATGAAAAACTAGGGAACGCCCCTCGCTTTATCTTTGGTAAAGAAGGCAAATACCAACGCCATATTCTTAATAGCGAAAAGCACGGTGCTTTTCACGTCATCACACCTGCTTCTACCACCGTCTTCCCAGAAGATGCTCTCGTAGAAGCGGTCAACCCAATTTTTCTCTCAGACACGGCTTTAAACGGCAACTCAGTTGCCCCAGCCCTCAATGTCTTTGCGGAAAAATTAGTCCTAAAAAAATAAGAAAGTAAAGGAGAAATACATATGGCTAAAATTGGATTAAACTACGGAGAAAAACTACAAATTGCAGACAAGACTTATCGTGTCATTACGGATGGCCTAAACGTGCCGGAAGTCCTTGGAAAACTATCTTTCCGTGGGATTGAAGGGCCTGATATCATCTTTGAAGAAGACCGCACCCAACGCAATCCTGACGGCTCATTCGTCCAAGTCAATACAGGGGAAATCCGTGGGATTGTTGTGGCGATTCACTCTTCTGTCCAACATGAGACCCTCTTTTTCACCATTGCTGATATGGCTCAGTCTGAAATCGAAGACTTAGGGATTAAATACCGAGAAGAAGTTGAGCTGGAAGATATCGTCATTACCCACACTCACGTAAACCGCAATGATATTTACAAGCTCTTTGCTTCTAAAATCAAGAAAAAGAATGGAGGAGCACCTCTTAAAGAAAACAAACCTCTAGACAACAAGAAAGATAATTAGGAGGTGATGCACTATGAAACTCTTTACCTATCGTGGGATAAGAGTTAAAGCCTTTTATCGTCATATTCGGGGAATCACCTGGTTTATCTGGTGGTTCCCTTCTTTGTTAGCGATTGGAAATTATTGCTATGTCAACCTAGAAGAATTTAAAGTCCATCCCTTGCCATTAGGCTATTTTATTGGGGGTGTTCTTTTTGCTTCTTGCTTGGTCGCTTACCTACTGAATCGCATGTGTTACGAGAAAATCGTCTTCTTCCAAAAGCTCAATAGCCTACGGATTTTGTCTCGCTTCCTGATCGAAAACAACCTCTATTTGATTAAAAATATCAGGCGTGAAAACAAAACGATTGAAAAGATTATCCTTCCTCAAGTATATTTAAAACAGTCTCGCTACAAGATTGAAGTCCATTTTATTCTAGAAGGCAATAAATTTCAGGACCGTTTTCTCAATCTTGGGTCGACTCTTGAAGTCATGTTTAATGGGGACTTTCGTAATAAAACCTTCGATAAACGGTTTATCACCTATGACATTGCTATCAACCGCATTGATAGCCGTATCACCATTAACGAGGTCGAGGTCAAGGGCTCTAAACTCCAACTTATGACAGACGTCACTTGGGATTATATTGAAGAGCCTCACTTGCTCATTGGTGGGGGAACTGGTGGCGGTAAAACTGTTGTTCTCATGACCATTATTTATGCACTCGCTAAGATTGGCTTTGTGGATATCTGTGATCCAAAGAACTCTGATCTGGCTGGGCTCAAAAAGATTCCTGTCTTTCATGGTCGTGTCTATACAAGTAAAGAAGATATTATCCAGTGTTTTAAAGAAAATGTCGCCTTCATGGAAAAACGCTACGAGCTCATGTCTAGCTCACCCAAATTTCAAGCTGGGAAGAACTTTACACACTACGGCATGACACCCAAATTCATTCTCGTAGACGAATGGGCAGCCCTTATGGCCAAGATTGACCGTGACTATAGCCTCCAATCTGAACTCATGGAATACCTCTCTCAACTTGTCCTAGAGGGCCGTCAAGCTGGTGTCTTTATCATCTTTGCCATGCAACGACCTGACGGTGAATTTATCAAAACGGCTCTTCGAGATAACTTTATGAAGCGTCTTTCAGTGGGTCACTTGGAATCAACAGGTTATGACATGATGTTTGGAGATGCCAACAAAACTAAGGAGTTTAAAAAGCTCGATGAAATTAATGGGGTCAAAGTCAAAGGACGAGGTTATATCGCTAATAATGGAGACTTGGCTGGGGAATTCTTCTCCCCTTACGTGCCACTTGACCAAGGCTTCTCCTTCTATGATGCCTACGCAAAAATCCCTATTATAGAATATAATGGCGAAGAATTTGAAGTTTTTGGAGAGAACCAACCACAAACTGAAAAAACTGAATTAATAGAGGAGGAAGAAGCTCTAAATACTGAAACCAACGGACGTCCGCTCAAAGAATTTGCGGAGGAACAGGACCTCAAAATGGCGACACTTCGAAAGATTATCTATCTCTTGCAAGAACAAGGGATTATTTTTGAACGGACGGAATCCGCCATTCTAGTCGATCCTTTTCAAGAAGAACTCCTTCTTGAAATTCTCATCCACTTTGAGGAGGAGGGTCGCAAATCTTATCCCAAAGCCGTTGAAGCGACGCTTAGTCATCATGGGCTAGGACAAGGGCAAGGGCAAGCCTGACCACAGGTCAGGCGCAGACCGTAGCCCGAAGTTCCTAGGCCATGATGAAACTTCAACCCCCGATTTCTAATAGGGGGGTTACATTTGGCCAAAGTGCCACGTCCACCCCTCCTCATTCCTTGTGGGAGTTGGGATTTCAAGATTTAGAAAGTGTGTCACTTTAGTCCAAAAAGTGTGTCACTTAATTAAAAGGAGGTGTTCCCATGAATGACTAAAATGAGTCCCTTTCAGATTAAAAACTTCAGAAAACAAACAGGCCTCAGCCAAAAAGCCTTTGCACAGGCAGTTAACTTACCCATAAGAACTTACCGCTCCTATGAATCAGGGGAAAGAGGCCTAACCATTGACAAGTTCCGAAAACTCAAAGAAAAACTCGGTTATTATCAAGAGTGTCACAGAAACAATCTCAGGGCTCGCATCGACTATTTGCGATTAACCTTCCCTAGTCTGAGGGATTTAGAAGCTTTCTGTGAAAACTTTCTTTTTTGTCACTTAAGTGAATTTATTGACCAAGAAACACGGCTCATGAATTATACCCACTTGTGGCAACGGGGAAACATTTGGATTTTCGATTTCTTTGATAAGTCTGCGACCAATAACTACCAAACGTGTCTCCAACTCTCTGGTCAAGGCTGTCGGGAGATGGAACTCCTCTTAGAACATAAGGAAATTTCATGGCAGACCTTTCTTCAAAATATTCTCTATGCTTACGAAGATGTCAGGGTAAAACGCCTTGATATCGCCCTAGACGAGCTCTATAAAGGCTATGGGCACGAGGAGGAACATATCCAAATCCCAAAGCTCATTGATAAGCTCTATGCCAAAGAAATTGTCCTAGATACCATTCGAAAATGGAACATCACAGGTGGAGGTTCCTTTACCGATAACGACGGTATGGAAGCCAATCATGGTCTTTCCCTTTACTTTGGTAGTCGTCAAAGTCAGCTCTACTTCAACTTTTATGAAAAACGATACGAAATCGCCCGTATGGAAAATATCTCCTTGGAAGAATCCTTGGAGATTTTTGGTATCTGGAACCGCTACGAACTACGCTTTTCAGACCAGAAAGCCCAAGGGGTTGTGGAGGAATACATCAACGGTGTGGACCTCGGAGAAATCGCAAGAGGCATCGTGAATAAAGAAATCCAAGTCTATGATGGTCTCACTCGGTTTGGAGCCTATAAGCCCGATGAAAAATGGCAAAGGCTCTTTGGAGGGGTCGAACCCTTAAAACTCTCAACCAGTCCACAACCCTACAGTATCGAACGGACCATTCGCTGGTTAACCTATCAAGTCGCAAACTCTCTTGCACTCGTTTCTGAAGCAGACAAAATCATGCAAACAGAATACATGAAGATGATTCAAAATAGCGGTGAAATCACCGATCGTGGGGAGGCTATCTTAAGACTCCTCAAAACCAATAAACACTATGAACACTAGAAAGGAAATCCCTATGGAATACAAAGTCGAAATCAATTCACTAAACAACTTTAAAGCCTGGTCTGGTGGACTAAGTACCTTAAACACTGTTCGTGAACGTGGTGGCATAGATACCCTAACCACCATTTGTGAAGACCTCTTTTCCGGGAATACCCCCACCGACACTCAAATCAATGATTGGCTTTGGTTTGATACAGACTTTATTTACCAAGCGCTAGGCTACGAGGACCTTCTAGAGGGCTAATTCATGCTCAAAAAAATCTATCAAGCAGACTTCCTCCTTCTTCCCGATCAAGAGTTTTGGAACATGTATATCCTCCTTAGGAAAGGGAAGGACTTCTACTATGAATGTGCTGGAAGATGTACCGAAAAACCTCCAGATGATAGGGGCTTCTACGACTATGAACATGCCTGTTTCACCCTAGACGGTCAAGTTTTGAGTCTCAATAAACGGATGCGTCCCTCTCTCATTGCCTATATTCAACAGACCATCAAAAACAATCACGAAACATTTAGAAAGGAAATTGATATGGCCACTAAAACGATTTTTGAAACCAAAGTTGGACAAGTTACCAACGAACTTGGAGAATTGCTCAAAAAGAAAGACCACAAACAGGCTTGGACCAAGGCTGGAGAACTCAACGCTCTTCTCAAAAAAGAAGAAGCCAAGGACCTAAAGCCTGAATTAGTCGAACAACTCCACAATGAGTTACGAGGCTACTACTACATCAACAGTGAGATTGAAAAAGCCAATAAGCGCCTCTATGCCAAAGGTTCCAAACTCATTGAACTTGCTAGTCTCTAAAAGGAGGACCTATGACGAAAGCTAAACGATACTTACTAAAAGCAAGAGAATACCTCTCAAACTTTAAAAAGGTGGAGAAGAAAGGAGGCCCACCAAAGCTAAAAGTTACTACGAAAAAGACCGTCAATCTAGCTGTTATCGGAGGAATTTCGTTCCTCCTTTTTGTTGGTCTTATGGGGTCCGTCCGTGCCATCACACTCTCAAATAAAGTGGGAACACTACAAGCTCAAGTGGAAGCGACTCAAAAACAAAAAGCACAGCCTATAGACGCTAATCGCAAGTATGACTACAAGCTCCAGTATTACCTCAATGACTATGTCTACGCCTACTTCACCCTCCCACAAGAAGGGGATAAACAACAAGCACAAGTCGAACACCTCAACAGTTTCTATAACTTCGTTCCAGACGTTAAAGCACAAGGTCAAGTGCGTAACCCAAGTACCCTAGTCTACTCACAATTAGTCACCGTAGAAGGTAAGGTAGCCACATACAAGGTCAAATACAAGGAAATGATTCACCATGACAAAGACACCGAGGAAAAAGAACTAGTATCAGGATTTAATATTCCCTTTGATGAGAAAGAGGGGAAATACTATGTATCTGGACTCCCTTGGTTCTCAGCGATTGACTCTTCACAAGCTGGACACTTTAGCGAAGACGACCAACTCCAACTCACAGCTAACGACCACGTCTCAGATAGCCAACACAAGAAGGTTGAAAAGTTCCTCAAGGTTTTCTTCACCAACTACACCACTAACCAAGACAACCTCAACCTCATTGCTAAGAACGTTGCTATTGTAGCTAATAGCACCTTTAAAACGATTGACTACACCTATCTTAAGAAAGATGAAGATAACCTCATAGCTTATGTACAAGCAACCTTTGAGGTGGGAGGAACGACACACTCCGAAAACTTCACCTTCACGCTCTCAGAAAAAGACAAGAGCTACTATGTCACAAAACTAGAACACACCATTCCGCTCAACTACGCAAACGATAAAGATTAGGAGAACTCTATGAATACAGACAATCTACGCACCTTCCTCCAAGGCGATGGGATTTGGATTCTCACCGCTATCGCTGTTTTGTTGGCTATTAAAGCTTGGCGAAACAGTTCTTGGCTTCAACTCTTCTCAGTCGTTGGTTTCTATGCCGTCATTGTCTCAATCGCAAAAGGACAAGACATCCTAAAAGTGGTCGGCTGGTTCCTACGACTCTTTGGTATTGATTCAGGACTTTAAGTATGGCTGAAGAAAGACTCTATGACTACAGTAAGGGCTTGAACGCCCCCTATTGGATCCAGGAAATCAAGACAAAAAAAGGGACTCGCCTTTGGTACTTTGCGACACCAATGCAATTATCCTTTTTCATTGTCTTTACTTTCGTTTTTGTGGCCATGTTGCTCTTTGGAGGATTCATCCTGGTTCCCCTCGCAAAATTCACACACTCTATTTCACTACTGCTCTACTGGTACCTCCCCTATAAACTCGCTAAATTCTACACCGAATACGAACCACACGGTAAGAAGATGCACGTTTTCATCGGGGACTACCTGATTTACTTTTGGGATTTCAAGCTCAATCAAAAAGCGATCTACCATGAAGACCGAATAGAGCCAGTAGAAGAAATTGTCTTTGAGAAAACAAAACTATAGAAAAGGAGGTCCTATGAGTATTACCTTAACCTATCCTATTAGGGAAACCCATGAAAATCTAGCCCTCAAAAAAGATCGAACGGTAGTGGCTTATTACCGTATTCCCAATACTCCCATCACTATTACAGATGAAGAGAAAAAGGGCAAACACAAAATCACAGTTGCTCAGATGATGAAAAAGCTCCAGAAAAACAAGTCCTTTGAGATTTCACTCATTCCTAAAGACTATCTTTTAGAAGAGAAGATGAGGGACTTTTCAGAAGCATTGGCAGATGATAGCCGTGAACTGGGAGAAGAACTTCTTCTTTACACGGTTGACCGTCTCACGGATGAAATGGAAATTCCTTATCAGTTTGATTGGGTTGTGGGAGTGACCTTACGCAAACAAAATCATGGGGCAACGGTGAAAGATTTAGCCTATGAGAGTTTTAACGAGTTCTCGGAGAAAATCGCAAAAGGTCTTGGCTACGAATACGCATTGAGTCCCACCTGGTATGACGATTACAGAAGTGACGAATTCACTATTTTCCAAGCTTTCTCTGTCCTACGTGCTAAACGTCTGACCAATGAAGAACTCTTCTACTACCAGCGGATGCAATACCTCCGCTATATTCCCCACTACAAAAAGGAGGTCCTTGCTAATCGCTCCCAATTTAATATCACAGACACCCTGATTAAAGTCCTAAAAGGAGGCTTCCTCAAGCTTGAAAGTCCTTATGGTTCCTCTTTTGTGACTATTCTTCCTGTTGGAAAGTTTCCCGTGCAATTCAACGGCTTTCACCTAGGCGAATTCGTTCAACGCTTGAACTTTCCCGTAGAACTACGTATCAAGGCAGAATTTATTGATACCAACAAAATCAAGGGGAGAATGGGACGTTCCAATACCCGTTATCGAAACATCATGGAAGAAGCTGAAAATACAGACACCGTCCAACAAGATGAAATCATCATGGGCTCTATCTCTCTAAAAGACCTGATGAAGAAAGTCGGAAACAAGGAAGATATCATTGAATATGGAGCCTATCTCATAGTCTCTGCTTCTAGCATCAATCAGCTTCGTCAAAGACGACAAGTAGTTCTGAATTACTTTGACGATATGGGAGTTGAAATCAGTGAAGCCTCTCAAGATGGACCTTATCTCTTTCAAGCCCTACTTTACGGTGAGAACCTCCAAAAGAAAACTCGTACTTGGACACATATGGTCACAACCCGTGGATTTTCAGAACTCATGCCCTTTACCAATACGTCCTCGGGGAACCGTATCGGTTGGTATATCGGCCGAGTGGACAACTGGACTGGCCGTTGGGACACTATCGCTAAAGCCATTGATTCCTCTAAAAACATCGTCCTCTACAATGCCACAGTCGGAAACAAAGAAGATATCGCTGGAAAGATTACCAAGAACCCACATATCATTATTACGGGTGCGACAGGACAAGGGAAATCTTTCCTCGCTCAGATTATCTTTTTAAGTGTGGCTTTACAAAATGTCAAAACTCTCTATATTGACCCCAAACGAGAACTTAGAAATCACTATCAAGAAGTAATCAACTCCCCTGAATTTGCACGACGCTACCCCGAACGCAAAAAACAGATTGACAACTTTAACTTTGTGACACTGGATAGCTCACTGCCATCAAACCACGGAGTTCTAGATCCCATTGTGGTCCTTGATAAGGAACAAGCCGTAGAGGTCGCAAAGAACATGCTCGAGTTTCTACTACAAGCTGTCGATGACGTGACGATGGACCAGAAAACAGCCATCACAGAAGCCATCAATACTATCGTGGAGCGTCGAGTGTCTGGTGAGAACGTCGGATTTAAGCATGTCCTAGAAGTGCTTAGAGACTCCACTTCCTCTGAAATCGCTTCTGTTGGTCGTTATCTTACATCAATTGTGACGAACTCTATCTTGGAACTCGCTTTCTCAGATGGTAGTACACCAGGGCTTAACTATGAGTCCCGCGTTACTATCCTAGAAGTCAATAACCTCAAGCTTCCAAAAGATGACTCCACAAAGATTTCAGACCACGAACGAAACTCTATTGCCCTCATGTTTGCACTTGGGGCCTTCTGTACCCACTTTGGCGAACGCAATGAAAATGAAGATACCATTGAGTTCTTTGACGAAGCTTGGATTTTGATGAAATCCGCAGAAGGAAAGGCCGTAATCAAAAATATGAGACGTATCGGACGCTCTAAGAACAATACCTTAGCACTGATTACACAATCTGTCCACGATGCAGAAAATGACGATGACACGACTGGATTTGGGACTATCTTTGCCTTCTATGAAAAATCTGAACGTGAAGATATCCTCAGACACGTCAATCTCGAAGTCACTGAAAGTAACCTCGAATGGATCGATAATATGATTTCTGGTCAGTGCCTTTACTACGATGTCTACGGTAATCTCAATATGATTTCCGTCCACAATCTCTTTGAAGATATTGATATGCTTTTAAAACCTATGAAAGCAACAGTATCTTCAAGTCTCGAAAATAAATACGCTAGTTAGGAGGTGAACCGATGCAAGAAGCTTTTGCCAAGCTAAAGGGTGTGGATATCTTCTCCCTAAAGTCCTACATGGAACCAACCAACTTTGGCTCCTTTAATGGAGCTTGGGTCCTAATTAATGAACTCTTCGTTAACCTCTTCTTTTTCATTCTCAATGCCGTCGTTGGCTTCTTTTCCCTCCTCATTCGCATTTTAGAAAAGATTGATCTCTATGCCACCTATAAAACCTATGTTTTTCATGGAGCAAGCAGTATTTGGCACGGATTTACGGGCTCTAATTCTGGCAACATTACCAACAAATCGCTTGTAGGCACCTTGCTTTTGGTTTTAGCTTTCTACCTGTTCTACCAATATTTCTTTTCAAAAGGCTCTTTTTCAAGAACACTCCTTCATGTCTGTCTAGTACTCCTATTAGCTCTGGGGTACTTTGGGACAGTCGCTGGAACCTCTGGTGGACTCTATCTCCTTGATACTGTCAATAACGTCTCTAAAGACGTTACCAAAAAGATTGCAGGCATTAAGGTTGACTATGCCAAAGACAAGTCTATTAAAATTGGAAAATCGATGTCAGATAGCTATATTGCAGAAACGTCCTATAAGGCCTATGTCTTTGTCAATACTGGCCAAGAAAATGGAAAATACAAGAACAGCCAAGATGGCAAAGAAGAAGCCTTTGACGACAGTAAAGTTCTTGGAACGAGTGATAAGAATGGAAACTTTAAGGCAGTCAAAGCGAAAGACCGTTCCAAGTATTTAGACGATTTAGGCGACGGAGCCAACGATGATGGTGAAAAGAACCGTTGGGTGTCAGCTATGCCAGACTTCATTTTCACTAGGATGTTCTATGTGATTTTTAAAATTGTAGAAGCCTTTGTATTAGCCGTCCCCATTATTCTTATCCAGCTCTTAAATGTGGTGGCTCAAATCCTTGTCCTCACCATGATTCTACTTTTTCCAGTAGTCCTTCTCATGTCATTCGTTCCAAGGATGCAAGAGTTAGTCTTTGGAGTGCTAAAAGTTATGTTCGGGGGCTTGATTTTTCCAGCGATTACAACTCTCTTAACACTCCTTATTTTCTATATTGAAAAAATGATAGAAAACATTGTCACAAATGGGTTTGATGGTGTTCTAAAAACCTTACCGTCACTTCTCTTATTTGGTCTTGTCTTCAAACTCTTAGTATCGGTGGTTTCTAAAGGTGTCATCTATTTCCTCATCTGGAGATTCAAAGGCCAACTCCTCCAATTCATTCTTGGCTCCAAAGCTCGAATGGTTGCGACAGATATTGGTACTAAAGTTGAACATGGCGTCACAAAAAGCAAAGAGGTTGCTTCACAAGTTCCAACACGAAGCCTTGCGACGGCCCAACACCTGGGAAACTTTGCATTGGCTGGGGCTGGTTTTGGGACTGGGGTGATGATGAATGCCAAGAGCCATTTCCAAAATGCAGGCTCCTTCTTTACTCGTAAGGAACCAAGTCAACCAGAACCAGTCATGCCATCTGGACCAACAGAGGCTCCAATAACCCCAGAATCTCCAGAACCAATCATTCCTCCAACACAGACACCACCTGATAACTTCAAGCCAATTGAAGAAAAGAACCCAACACCTCCAAGTGACTCACCAATCATGTCAGAAGGAACACCTAGTTCAGAGGATGAATTCCAAACGCTCAGAGAAGAGTGGATGTCACCATTCAAACAGCACCGTATCAATACTTTAGAACGGAGATTGGATGCCTATAAGGACCCTCAAGCCATGTATAAAGCTCAAGGTTCTAATGCCTTCACCCGTGCTTATCGAAAGACCCTGACACGAGACGATAAAATAAGAGCCAATATCGAGCGACGAAATCGTTTAACACAACGCTTAAACCAATTGAGAGGAGAATAGAATGAATACTAAAATACGCTCAAGAACAGCCTTTCCAAGAATGCTTGAAGAAACACTTTTTAAGGCTTACCAAGAAGGGAAACGCTCCGTCGATTTCCTTCTTTTATTTCCAGTCTCAGAAAAAGACAAAGACCTAATCATTGCACAAACGAAAGCTCATTCCGTTGTCTTAGATGCCAAATGGCGCTTTGGGACTGTGCTATTTACAGCTTATATCAGACATTGAGTAGAAAGGAGAGCCAATGAAAAAACTAAAATGGTATTTATTGTCTAGCCTCATTCCGCTTTTCTTTCCTGTTTTTATCATTATCATCATTATGGGAGCAGTCGGAGGGGGTAGCACTGGTGGCTCTTCTCAATCACTAAATGGGGCAACCTACACGGACCACTGGTCAAATGGAGATCCCTATACCCATAATTTACTCGTCCATCGCTATGGTATTAAAGCAGAGCAATTGGACGGCTTTTTAGATACTTTAGGAATCTCCTACGACAAGAAGCGCATCAATGGTAAAAAGCTCTTAGACTGGGAAGCTAAGTCTAATCTAGATGTTCGTGCCATTGTAGCGATTGCCTTAAATGAAAGCTCACTTGGAACAGCTGGAGTTGCTACAAATCCAGGATCCAACATGTTTGGTTTTGGGGCATTTGACTCTAATCCAGAAAACGCCAATAATTTTAACGATGAGGTGGCAGTTGTTGGACTCACCAATCAGACCATCATTGGCAATAAAAACGAAACCTTCAAAGTCCAAGATGACAAAGCCCAAAAATTTGCGAGTGGTTCCCTCAATACCTCAACAGATGGTGGAGTCTACTTCACCGATACTTCTGGCTCAGGAAAAAGGCGTGCTGAAACCATGCAAAAACTTGATACTTATATCGATGAGCATGGTGGTACACCAAAAGCACCTGAACAAACGACAGGAAAAACAAGAGACGGAGGCGGTGTCACAACGGGGGATGTCCCACAAGGCTACAGCCTCACCAAAGAAATCAATACCTCAAGCTATGCAGGCCTGTCTTATCCTTGGGGACAATGTACCTGGTTTGTCTATAACCGAGGAAAAGAGGTCGGTGTTAGCTTCGGAGAGTACATGGGAAATGGTGGTCAATGGATGAATGCCCCTGGTTACCAAACAACTCATACCCCTACCGAACACTCCGCACTATCTTTTAGCCCAGGACAAGCTGGAGCAGATCCAACCTATGGACACATTGCCTTTGTGGAACAAGTCAAATCAGATGGCTCCATTCTTATCTCTGAATCAAACGTCAAAGGCCTAGGAGTCGTTAGCTACCGCACTTTTGATGCAGAAACAGCAAAACAATTTACTTATGTTATTGGACACTAAAATTTTTTCACAAAATATTTCATTTTTTATCTATTTTTACGAATCAATAAGTAGGAGGATTAAAAATGAAAATAAAAAATATAAATTTAGAAGAACATCTCACTTCTTCATATGGAGAAGAGTACTGGATGTCTGTCACTGTGAGTTATTATGGAACTATTCGTACAGTCAAACGTTTAGTACTCTTAGACAGAGAGGCAAATAATATTGAAGAAGTAAAATTATTAGTTTATTTGCAATATCATGAAATAGAAGATCATATGAGGCAAATAGAAAAAATAGAAAGAAGAAAATTACTGGACGATAATTTATTTCAATTATTATTCGCAAGTCACTTTTAGAGATTATTTAAGAATTGTTTAGGGTCGTTATTCTATAATCGTCTTAATCCTAAAAAAACTTTTCTTTTCATAATTTCCCTAGTCAAGGTCGCATACCTTGGCTTTTTTGCGTTAAAGGAGAATATTATGCAAGTAACATTACCACAAGAACAAACTCAAGAGATTCAGCAAATGATTGCAACATTATTAAAGAATGAAATTCATCATTTTAAAGAAGATATTGGGGCTGATAGCCCTTTTCTAAACAAAAAACAGACTTGTAACTATCTAGGAGTCTCTAATAATACACTTGATATTTGGATTGCAATGGGACTGCCCTATATCCGAATTGGAAAATCTATTCGTTTTAACAAGGAAAGTATCAATCAATGGATGACAAGATTAGAAATCAGCGCATAAGGAGGTAAATATGTCTATAAAGAAAACAAATAATGGTTCATATAGGCTTAGGGTTTACATTCCTGACGAAGTCCAAGGAAAACTTGGTATGGGAAGACGGTACGAGAAACGGTTTAAAACTCGTAGAGAAGCAAAAGAAGCAGAAATAAAGTTAGCTATTGATATTGAAAATGGACGATCAGGTAAAACACCTACTTTATCTAAAGATAAAGGAAGTATATTATTCAAAGACTTTTACCAAGAAATTTGGCTAGAACCATATAAAGCAGGTCAAACTACTACTACTCTAAAACCTCCAACCAAAGCAACTGTATTTCAGACAGAAAATCTATTCAGATTACATATTATTCCAATTTTAGGAAGTTACTCAATAGAACATTTAATTAATAATAAACAACTTGTACTATCACTACTTACTCCCAAGGCAAATAGCTATGCTAATTTCAAGGTAATTAGGAGCTATGTAAATTCTGTTTTCGATTGGGCTGAGGAACTTGAATATATTCCATCAAATAAACTCCGAAAAACAATCAGTAGAATTAAAGCTAATAAAAAGATTCTCCTTAGAGAGAGCAAAAGAGAGGAGGATCTTTCTCTCGATAAAGAAGAGCTGAGATTATGGCTACAAGCTTTTGACACAGACTTAGAGAAAGGACTTATTGACCTAAAAGACTACACTCTCTTTTATACGACATTCTTTTTATCTGATAGAAAATCGGAAAGCTATGCTCTACAATGGAAACACATTAATTTTTCTACTGGAGAAATACTCATAGAACAGGCTTTAGACCGTTTTGGTAATATAAAATCAACAAAAGGCAACAAAAAAACTCTCTTTAAGGCTCCAATTGAATTGATGGAATTATTAACAAATTGGAAAGTGAAGCAACAAGAAGAACTTAAGTTATTTGGTCTACGACAAAATCAAAAACAGTTTGTTTTCACCTATAATGATCGTTCAAACAATATTAACTTACCACTCCATATAGATTATCTGAATTATAGAATGAAATCAGTCAGACGCAGGCACCCTGAACTAGCACCAGCTTCCCCACACAAACTAAGACATACTGGTGCGACACTCGCAAAACAAGCAGGGGTTTCGTTAGAAATAATTTCAGAAGCCCTAACTCATAGTGACAAAGAAATTACAAAGACTTATGTTAACACTAAAGATACCGTCAATCAGACTGTAGGTGACATCGCATTTCGTAGCTTAAAATAATGATGGGGTGAATATGGGGTGAATTTTGGGGTGAACTTTAGTTTTTAGGCTAAAAAAAGACATCCAAGAGAAATCTCTTGAATGTCTTGAAACGTTGATATAATCGTATTGATTAACGTTTTGAGAATTGTGAAGCTTTACGAGCTTTCTTAAGACCTGGTTTCTTACGTTCAACCATACGTGCATCACGAGTAAGAAGTCCAGCGCGTTTCAATGAATCGCGGAAGTCTGGGTCTACTTGAAGAAGTGCACGAGCGATACCGTGACGGATCGCACCTGATTGACCAGCGTATCCACCACCTACAACGTTAACGTGTACGTCGTATGAACCTTCAGTTGAAGTAACTGCAAAAGGTTGGTTGATAACGAGACGAAGGTCTGCGTGTGGGATGTATTCTTCTACATCTTTTTTGTTAACTGTGATTTTACCAGTACCTGGAACCAAACGTACGCGTGCAACGGCGTTTTTACGGCGTCCTGTACCTGCATATTGTGCTTGTGCCATTATATTAGTGCTCCTTTCCTCTTAGAATTAGATAAGTCCTGAGATATCAAGTACTTCTGGTTGTTGTGCAGCGTGAGTGTGCTCACCGCCAACGAAGACTTTCAATTTCATACCTTGTGCGCGTCCAAGAGTGTTGTGTGGAAGCATACCTTTAACTGATTTTTCGATCAAACGAACAGCATTTTTAGAACGAAGTTCACCTGCTGAGATTTGTTTCAATCCACCTGGATACATTGAGTGAGTGTAGTAGATCTTATCAGTTGCTTTTTTACCAGTCAATTTAACTTTTTCAGCATTGATAACGATTACGAAGTCACCTGTATCAGTGTGTGGTGTGAAAGTTGGTTTGTTTTTTCCGCGAAGTACGCTAGCAACTACTGCAGAAAGACGTCCAAGTGGCACATCAGTTGCGTCAACGACATACCATTTACGTTCAACTTGGCCTGGTTTAGCCATAAATGTTGTTTTGTTCATGATTTCTCCTATATATAGTTCGATTTTTGTTTACGAGTGATGGGTGTTCCTTCCCATCGAAAAGTATTTGGAAGGTTCCGGGGCCTTTCAAATGGGGTAAACAATACCGTTTAACATAATATCAAAAAAACACGTCCAAGGCAAGTCATTTGGAGGTGTTTTTTTGAATAAAGTTATTTCTTATTGAAATTTTTCACATCACTTTGTGACATTACATTATCTCCGGTAGCATATACGGTACCATCTGAGGAAAGAGCAACAATATGGTGAAATCCAGCACTGACTTGGATAATATTTGTCCATCCAGAAATATCATATTTTACACTACCACTATTCCTATGAGCTTCTACTACTGATCCGTCTCGTTTCAATCCTATTACATTAAACGCACCTGCACTTACCTGAGAAATATTATCCCATCCTTTCACTTGATCCAAAATTGAATTATAATCTGCAGAATGAGAATTCTTAACATCAGTCGCAACCACACTTCCATCAGATTTAACTCCAACAGAAAAATTGTGACCCGCACTTACCTGTACAATATCACTCCATTCAGAAACATCTAACGCCCCTGACGTAGAGGTGCCTGCAGAAACCACTGTTCCATCTTCTCTCAATCCGAGTATTGTTCCTTGTCCAACACTTATTTGTTTAATACTATCCCAAGATTCTACTTCTGAAAATTTTTCTTCAAATAATACTGAATTTACAACTACCGTTCCATCTTCTCTCAATCCAGCAATTAGGTCATCAGAAGTATCAGTATTTGTATCAATTTCTTTAATATTAGTCCAACCCATACTTGAGTTAGAGAAAGTCGACGATCTGGTTACTGTTCCATCTTTTAGTAAGGCTACATAACCATCACGTCCAACAGCAGCAATTTTCTGTACATTCGAAATATTTCCTTCTCCATAGCTACCAAATGGTTTTGTATATTCGAATTTACCATTTTCTCTTAGAACAAATGTCTTATTAAAGCCTGCATCTACTTGTTTAATTTTACTTGTCGCATATGCTGGCATACCCACAAAAAGACTTACCATCATCAAGGAGAGCAACACAATCTTTTTATTTTTTATAATAACACACCTCTTTTCTATCTAGCTTCTTTACCAATCGTAAAGACGGCCAAAGTATCTGGTCCGACGTGGGTAGAGATGACTGGTCCAAGTGGCATAATAAGCACTTGCTCAATGCCGTCAACTGCTAATAATTGTTCTTTTAGATTCTTCGCTGCTTCAATATCATTGGCATAAGCGACAATTGCTGTGCTATGTCCAATATCCTGGGTAGCTTGTAGGACCATTTCTTTAATGGCCTTTTTGCGTCCACGGATTTTGGCCAGAGGAACCAACTTGCCTGAAGCGTCCAACCAAAGAAGGGGTTTGATATTAATCAAACTACCAATAATGGCTGAGCTCTTAGAAAGGCGACCCCCACGCATGAGATGGTAGAGATCATCAACTAAGAAATAGGTCCGTAAACGTGGCAGAATGTCCTCAATCATGGCTTTCGTTTCAGATAAGCTCTTACCTTGGTCACGAGCTTCTGCCGCCAAGATAGAAAGATAACCTTCTCCACCTGCTGCCGCCAGGGTATCTACAATCTCAATGACAGCTTCTGGATGCTCATCCAAAATCATGTCACGCGCCATAACAGCACTTTGATAAGTACCTGAAAGCACTGATGAGAAGGCAATATAGAGAAGAGCATCACCATTTTTGGCATGACGACGAAAAACCTCTTCAAATTGACCAACATTCACCTGGCTTGTGGTTGGCTGACTGCCTTCTTGCATACGTTCTAAGAGACGGTCACTCGTTAAACGGTTAGGACCAACGGTCTCATAGGCAATATCATCAAGCGTAATGGTCAAACCAACGAGCTCTACCTTATTCTCCTGAGCCCATTTTTCATCTAGATCTGCTGTGGAATCTGTCAAAATGTTAAATGTCATATGTCCCTCTATTCTATTTCATTTAAAAGGTCCTGTAATTTCCCTAATTGCGCATCGTCCCAAGGACGTAGTTTTGGTGTCTTTAAGTCAATATGTGCCGACATCTTGTCTAGATCAGACTTAACGGTATTGACACGCTCTTCCAACTCACGCGCCGAAACACGTAAAGCCCCTTGTGAAAAGATAGCCCACTGTTCATTTAAGTCACTAGTTGCTACTTCAACTAGATTTTGAACAGTATTCATCTCAGCCGCTGCGCGCTCAATATAGCTATCTGCTGTCTCATCTTCCTCAGTAAAAATAACACTGATACGATACTGATCATAACGCTGACGGCTCCCTGGAACAAACTGAGCATCAAATACACAGATAATATCAATATGTTCAAAGTTAGCATAATGATTGAGCTTACGAAGCAAGGTTTCACGAGCTTCATCAAGCTGGTTGGTCTTAAAGAGTTGACGGGTTTCTTGCCAAAAAGCAATCATATTATAACCATCAACTAGAAGTATTCTTTTTTTCATAGTTACAATCGGTTTCGATAAACTTCATACATGAGAACTGCAGCTGCCACACTGGCATTAAGGCTCTGCACATGACCACTCATAGGAATAGTAATCATCTCATCCACTTGTTTCTTGATGTTAGCAGAGATTCCCTTACCTTCATTACCAATGATAAGGGCAACCTTTCCAGCTGTGTTCCATTTATGAGACGGCGTGCCATCCATATCCGTACCAAATACCCAGAAGCCTGCTTCTTTAAGTTTATCAAGAGTTTGGCTAAGATTGGTCACTCGGGCAATGGGAATATGTTCCACTGCCCCTGTTGATGTCTTGGCAACGACAGGTGTTACCCCCACAGCACGATGCTTAGGAATAATAACTCCTGTCACCTGAGTAGCATCAGCTGTACGTAGGATAGAACCAAAGTTATGAGGATCGTTAAGTCCATCTAAAATGAGGACTAGAGGATTCTCCTCTTGTTCAGCCTTATCCATAATAACTGAGAGTTCAGAATAAGCGAACTCTGACACACGAAGAACAAAACCTTGATGCACAGCTCCTCCTGTCATATCAGACAAGGTTTTCTTAGGTGTCCAAGAGATAGACACCTTCTTTTCAGCTGCCAAAGCCTTAATGGCATCAACATTTTTCCCACGAAGATCATCTTGAATATAGAGTTTATTTCCAGTATTTGCTTCCAGACTCTCTGTTACGGCATGCACACCATAAACAATGTCTAGACTTGATTCTTTAGTTGTTTTCATAAGCTAATTCTATCATAAAAAAAGCCCTCTTACGAGGGCAAAGCATGTTAAATAAATGTAATTGCTGCTAGGTAAAGCACTAGAAGAACGAGAACAACAGTTGCAGCAGCCAAAGCTTGCTTACCAATTGTATCTGGATCTGAGATTGATTCTGCAATCTTTCTCGCAGCTTGAGTAATGGTTTTACCTGCTGCTTGGAAGATATCAATTGAACCTGTACTTGTTGAACTATTTCCAGAAATTGCTGAAGACCAACCACTCAAAACCTCAGCAATTTGTTCTGCCAATTGCTGTGTTAGCGCTCTAGTTGTCTCAGCCAACTCATTAACAGCCGTAGCTTGTATATGATTGGCGGTTTCAGTGTAGCTATTTGCACTGGTATTATAAGTAACCGGTACAGTCGTTGTTGTCGTTGTTGATGAATACTGATTCCTACGGTAACTATCCGGTGTCACTGGACGCTCACCTTCATTGAAGACGCTAAAAGTCTGTGTCAGGTAATGAATATTGTTATTCGTATCAATCAACTCAAAGGTCATTTTATGAATACCAGTCGTTTGCTCTGCCAAATGATAGGCACTCAAACCAGCATTGACCTCATCCAGAGTTCCTTCAACAAAGTAACTATGATGAATTTGTTTGCCATCAAGGACTAGATTAAGGCCCTTAATCTTCTTACCTTCCATCTTGTTAACATCAAAGTTGACGTTAAAGATTTCACCACGTGCTAAATAAAGAATGTCTGTATTCCCTGTAACAGCAGGTTGATCTTCAAGAAGCGCTCCAGTACTATCTCGTTTTGGAACAACGGTGTATACTTCAGAAGTGATTGGAGTTGCTAAGATTTCTGAGATGAGTCCATCCGTAAAGGTTACCTCTGACGAATAGGTCAAACTCTCACTTTGCAACATAGAAACCACTTCAGAAGTTTTAAAGACCTCAGAAGTTGATGATGAATCTTTCCAGCCAACCGTAAGGACAGTTAAGCTATCTTCTGAATTATTATTTAACTGACTCGTTTCTGGAGCGGTAGATGCAAGAGAGCTAGCAGTGCTTGCAGACTCAGAAGCGACTTCAGAAGTTGCAATAGCTTGGCTAGTAGGAGTCGCACTTACAGATGTCGTATGAGAATCCAGTGAAGAATACTCTGATTTTTCAATAACTGCATGTGTATTTCCAGCAAGTTCAGATGTATATAGTGTGCTTTCACTCTTATACATTGAAGTTACAGCTTGAGACTCTGCAGTCGCTGTAGCCTCACGAGACTTATCATAAGTAAGCACAATATTTGGTTTAGCTTGTTCAGAATCAGATGTTGGGTTTGCATCTCCTCGTTCAGATGCCGCTACTGATCGATCCTCACCAAAAGCCTGGGCACGAGCCTCTTCTGAATGAGGTGTCGTCGTAGAAACGCTAGTCTCCACGATATCAACTTGAGAATGTACCTCAAGAAGCCCCTCATCTGTCTCACTTGAAGAGACAACCATCAATGACGTTGAGGTCACCACTGAGCTTACTTGATTGGTTGGTTCTGCCTTGGCTTCAACTGAAGAAAAATCAACTTACGGAGCAAGAGGAGCAGGCACCTCACTATTAACATAATCTATTTTAGCTTCATCAGGTTTTACCTGAACCTCATCTGCTTTACCTGTTTGAAGCGTAAAGCTAGATAAAATCAAAGCAGCAAAAGTTGTATAGAAAACTTTTTCCTTAGCTATTTCCATTCACCTCCTCATTTTTTAGATGGCCTCATTTACTAATATTATAGACTTTTTTTTTACTTTCTGTCAAATTAGTTTTATTAAAAAACGCTATAATATCGGGGTTTTACACGTGTCAGATACCCTTTAACTTTCTCATTTTTATGGTGCTAAATATTAGTTTCATCTTATTTTTCATTGTCAAGACGCTGAATTACTTTGATTCTCAAATAATCTAAATGTTAAAACTCTGGCTAACTGTTACAATTTTTATAGCCTTTAAATAACAAAAAATCCTGCTCTCGGCAGAATTTTTAGATTTCTTTTTCAACTTCGTCAATACACCAAGCAATCAGTTCCTCTAAGCGAGCGATATCCTCGGTCATATGAAGATAGCCCATGACTGCTTCGAAGCCTGTTGACATTTTATAGGTAATAACATCTGTATTTTTAGCCTTGGTGTGGCTATTCGCATTACGACCTCTTTTATAGATGTCTAGCTCTTTTTCAGTCAAAAGCTCTTGCTCCAGCATTTTTTCAATGAGACTAGCCTGGGCCTTAGCTGAAACATAGCGTGTAGCTAGACGGTGCAGTTGGTTTGGCTTGGTCTGACCTTGAAAAATCAGGTGACGACGAATGTACAAGGAATAAACAGCATCTCCCTCAAAGGCGAGAGCAATGCCATTAATAAGGTTGACATCAAGGTGTTTAGTCACGTGTCCACCTCACGCCCTCCTTGGTATCAAGAAGTTTGATACCTTGAGCAGCCAACTCATCGCGAATGCGGTCTGCTGTCGCAAAGTCCTTGTTGGCACGCGCCGCTTGACGCTCTTCAATGAGTTTTTCGATATCTTCATCAAGGACTTCTTCTTCGAAAACAATACCGAAGACTTGGAGCATTTTTTCAAAAGCATCCTTAACGGTTTGATCATAATTGCCTGAATTAATCCATTTGGCCATGTCAAACAGAACAGTCACTCCGTTTGCCGTATTAAAGTCATCATCCATAGCTTCTTGGAAGGTGTCAAGATAAGTTTGCAACTCAGCTTGATTCACCTGTTCTGTCAACGGAAGACTGTGGGTATTTTTCAAATACTTAAGATTAACTTCAGCATCATGGATAGCTTTTTCTGTAAAGTTAATTGGCTTACGATACTGTTGTGTTGCTAGGAAGAAGCGAAGCACTTGACCATCAACCGTTTGAAGCATATCATGAACGGTCACGAAGTTACCCAAGGATTTTGACATTTTTTCATTATCCACATTGACAAAACCATTATGCATCCAGTAGTTAGCGAAGGTCTTGCCAGTTTTGGCTTCTGATTGAGCAATTTCATTAGTATGGTGTGGAAACTCAAGGTCTGCCCCTCCACCATGAATATCGATAGTATCTCCAAGGATTTCAGTCGCCATAACAGAACATTCGATGTGCCAACCAGGACGACCAGGTCCCCATGGGCTATCCCAAGAAACTTCTCCCTCTTTAGCAGCTTTCCAAAGGGCAAAATCCAGAGGATTTTCCTTACGTTCTGTTTCAGCATCCGTACGTCCACTTGCACCAATTTCAAGATCTTCCAAGGTCTTGTTAGCCAATTTAGCATAGTTGTTTGACTTAGCTACTCGGAAGTAAACATCACCTTCAGAGACATAGGCAAATCCTTTGTCAACCAAGGTCGACACGAATGCAATGATTTCATCCATATAGTTAATAACACGTGGATTTTGTGTCGCTGGTTTGATGCCAAGTTGTCCGGTATCTTCCATAAAGGCCGCGATAAACTTGTCCGACAATTCCTTAGTCGAAATACCAGCTTCATTAGCTGCCTTGATGATCTTATCATCTACATCCGTAAAGTTGGAAATATAGTTGACTGTATAGCCACAATACTCAAAATAACGACGAATAGTATCAAAAGCTACTGCTGAACGGGCATTTCCGATATGAATATAATTGTAAACTGTTGGTCCGCAGACATACATATTGACAACATTTTCTGTCAAAGGTACAAAATCACGGAGCGAACGCGTCATCGTATCATAAATTTTAATCACTAGAGATTCCTTTCAATTAACTGGAAACTATTTTTTATCCTTGATATGGTTTAGGTACAAACACAAGAGTATAACGAGAATGATAATCCAAATAGCCGCAACTAGCTGACCTTGAGCCAAGAGAGACATAGCTGAAAGAAAACTCCCAACTATATAAAAGACCAAAAAAGGATTTTCCTTGAAGAATTTTTTCATTACTCAAATCTCACTTGTGACGTTGCTTAAAAACAAGACCAGCCCATAAAAGAGCAATGCAAAACCACAAGGCTGCCATGCTATAGTCTGCTCTATGTAAAGCAATGTAAACAAGGGCAAGAGGGCCCACGACCGTCAATCGAGTCACCTTTGAACTAAAGAGTTTCATCGTTTCCTTTCCTTATAGCCGTGATGAGTGGAAGCTAGCTGCTTTTAGAAGGTCTTCTAGCTTTTCGCTATAGTATTCACGTCCTTCTTCAATATCGTGGATAACTTCTTCGTCCTTTTGACCATGAACACGCACAACCTTAGCAGGAACACCAACGACTGTAACATCTTCTGGGACATCCGCAACAACCACAGCTGCCGCACCGACCTTAGAATTCTTTCCAATCTCAATAGGGCCTATGACCTGAGCATGGGCTGAAACCAAGGCACCCTCACGAACGGTTGGGTGACGTTTTCCGACATCTTTACCAGTACCACCTAAAGTGACACCGTGGTAAAGCATAGCACCCTTCTCCACAACAGCTGTCTCACCAATGACAAGGCCAGAGCCATGGTCAATAAAGACACCTTCAGCAATCTGAGCCCCTGGGTGAATCTCAATCTGAGTCCAAAAGCGCCAAAACTGACTATGCATACGCGCTAAGAGTCGACAATGGTGGCGCCAGAGAAAATGTGAGATACGATGGGCAGCCAAGGCTTTTAATCCAGGGTAGGTTAAAAGAACCTCCAAACTCGTCCGAGCTGCCGGGTCATTTTTCTTTACTATATCAATACTTTCTTTCCACCAACCCATTTAGGTCACTCCTTACATCATTATTGTTATTATTGTTTGCTGTGGCCTATTATTCTTTAAAGTGGAAAGCTACCAACACTAGGTCTACTCGCTATCCCCTTCAAAATAAGACCAGTCGACTAACTCAGGCTGCTCATCAAACGGATTGATGACAATACCTTGAACCTTATCCAACTCATTTTCACCTGTTGAAGGCTGATAAATTTCTGACAGTGGCCATTGCAAAATCGTCCCTTTAGCCTTACGGAAAGGTAGGCCAAAAGTCTCGTTCCCGTACCATTTTGCAAAGCTCGTTAAGTTCGTAAACACTGGCACATAACTCTGTCCCTCTGCATTCGACATGGTCGCAAAGAGACGGTCATCCTGGCCATCTTCCTCACGTTTATGAATGAAGGCTGGAACAAGATAAATCTTATCTTTAGGATCTGCCTTTTGATTTTCCTCACCCAAAAGATTATTAAGGGTCTGAGTGAAATAGTTGATAAACTGGATGAGTTCACTGCTTGCAAAAAGAGTGGTATTCGAGAAGTCACCATCCTCTTTTAAATTGAAAGCAAGACCAAAAAGCTCTGCCTGAACCAGTTGTGTTAAAACATCTAAGCTCGAACGTTCTACCCAAGTTTGCTCTCGAGCACTCTCTTGAGTAGATTTGAAAGATTGTAGGTCCTGTTCGTTGGTGAAGACAGGAACAACCTTCTTTCCTTCCACTTCAACTGCGTAGAGGTCTTGGGCAGCCAAGACGGGAGTACGTTGTAGATGATTAACCAAAGCCAGACTAGTCAAAAAGTGGTCTGGTTCCTTTAAAAATTCTTTTAGAGTTTCATCAAAAGCTTGCAATTCTTGATTTTCTGTCATTCTTCTGTTTGTTCTTTCGTTTCTGATTGATCAAATTTTTTCGGTGCTTCCCCACTTTCCTTATGGTGGCGTGGTTTGTGATGAGAACGACGGCGGTGACGATGCTCTCCTTTATTTTCCCCGTCCTCAATCTTTTCAGGCTTAGGAAGCAAGGTCTTGATTGAGGCATCGATACGTCCTTTTTCATCGATTTTGATAATTTTAACAGTTACCATATCCCCAACCTTAACCACATCTTCGACACGCTCAGTGCGTTCCCAAGCTAGTTCTGATATGTGGACAAGAGCATCTGTCTTATTGAAGAGGTGAACAAAGGCACCGAACTTTTCAATACGGACAACGGGTACAGTGTAAACCTCTCCAACCTTAGCTTCACGTACAAGATCGGAGATGATAGCTTTAGCACGGTTAATGGCATCCTGATCACTAGAGAAAATCTGAACAAGACCTTCTTCATCGATATCGATAGTGACACCAGTCTCAGCGATAATCTTGTCAATCGTTTCGCCACCTTTACCGATGACAACCTTAATCTTGTCAACAGGAATCTGAATACTGTCAATCTTAGGCGCTGTTGGTGCCAATTCTGGACGTGGCTCAGCGATTGCTGACTCAATAACGTCAAGAATCTCAAAACGAGCTACCTTGGCTTGAGCCAAAGCCTCTTCGAGAATGGCAGGTGTAATACCTGAAATCTTAATATCCATCTGAAGAGCTGTAATTCCTTGACGTGTACCAGCTACTTTAAAGTCCATATCTCCAAAATGGTCTTCTAAACCTTGAATATCAGTCAGGACAGTGTAGTTAGTACCATCTGAGATAAGCCCCATGGCTATCCCTGCAACAGGCGCCTTAATCGGTACACCACCAGCCATAAGAGCCAAGGTTCCTGCACAAATAGAGGCTTGTGAGGAAGAACCATTTGACTCCAAGACTTCTGCTACCAAACGGATAGCATAAGGGAACTCTTCGACACTTGGGAGAACCTGAGCAAGGGCACGTTCACCCAAGGCTCCGTGACCAATCTCACGTCGACCTGGTGCACCGTAACGCCCTGTCTCACCCACTGAATACTGAGGGAAATTATAGTGGTGAAGGAAACGTTTCTTATACTCTGGATCCAAACCATCAACAAGCTGTGTATCACTCATAGGTGCCAAAGTCAAAACTGACAAGGCTTGAGTTTGACCACGTGTAAAGAGACCTGAACCATGAACCTTAGGAAGAAAGTCAATCTCTGCGTCCAAAGGACGGATTTCATCCACACGACGGCCATCTGGACGAACCTTGTCTTCTGTAATCAGACGACGCACTTCAGCATGTTCCATCTGCTCGAGGATTTCTGCTACATCACGCAGAATGGTTTCCTTATCTTCATCTTCTGCAAAGCGTTCTTGATAAGAAGCGAGGACCTCTTCTTTTACAGCCTGGGTTGCTGCTTCACGCGCCAGTTTTTCTTCCACCTGAACAGCCTTAGCTAACTGATCATAATAAGCCGTTTCGATTTCGACTTTCAAATCAGCATCAACTTGGAGAAGTTCAACCTCAGCCTTTTCCTTACCAACAGCTGCAACGATATAATTTTGGAAATCAACCAACTCTTGAATAGCCTCATGTCCCTTCAAGAGTGCTTGCAACATAATATCCTCGGACAATTCCTGAGCACCTGACTCTACCATATTGATAGCTTCCTTGGTACCTGCCACTGTCAAATCTAAAAGTGAAACTTCCTTATCCGCTGCACTTGGGTTGATGATGAAATCTTCTGCAGCATAGGCTACTTGAACCCCAGCAATTGGACCATTGAAAGGAATATCAGAGATAGAAAGGGCTAAAGAACTCCCAAACATAGCCGCCATCGGAGCACTAGCATTCTCATCATAAGAGAGGACGGTGTTAATGACTTGGACTTCGTTACGAAAGCCCTCCGCAAACATAGGACGAATAGGACGGTCAATAAGGCGAGCAGTCAACGTGGCATCTGTTGAAGGCCGACCCTCACGCTTGTTAAAGCCCCCCGGGAACTTGCCAGCTGCATACATTTTTTCCTCATAATTAACCTGTAAAGGAAAGAAATCTGCCGTTGCCATCTTTTTAGACATAACAGCTGTTGATAATACCGTTGTATCTCCATAACGCACGACGACAGCACCATTAGCCTGCTTGGCTACATGTCCCACTTCCACAACAAGCGGGCGTCCTGCAAAGGTCATCTCAAAAGTTTGTTTAGCCATGTTTGATCCCTCTTTTTATCCATGACCAGCCCTTACAAAAACGAACCGGTCAACTTTATGTCATTCATTTGATATAACTTTCATTTTACCATAATATAGTTAAAAATGGCAGAGCTCCGGCATAAGTTAGCACCCAAGTCTCCCTTTCTCTCAGATATTTAAGTCGTTTTGTGATATAATAAACACTTATGAGAGACAAAGGAATGACTATGAAAAAATTACAACACATCATTATGATTGCCTTAATCTTACTAGGCCTAGCAACACCTGCTCTAGCACAAGAACAGACAGATGACTTCAATGTTTCCGCTAAACATGCGATTGCCATCGAAGCAACTACAGGGAAAGTCCTCTATGAAAAGGACGCCACTACTCCTGATGGTGTGGCTTCAATGACTAAAATCCTAACAGCCTACATGGTCTATAAAGCCGTTGACCAAGGAAAAATTACCTGGGACACTGAAGTAGATATTTCAGACTATCCTTTCAACTTAACCGTTGATTCAGAAGTTTCAAATGTCCCACTGGATTCCCGAAAATACACTGTTAAACAACTCCTAGATGCCACCCTCATTTCCAGCGCTAACAGTGCCGCTATTGCTCTAGCTGAAAAAATCTCAGGATCAGAGAGTGCCTTTGTTGACACTATGACAGCCCAACTCAAAGAATGGGGCATTACAGATGCTAAATTATTTAACGCTTCTGGCCTAAACAATAAATACCTTGGGGATAACCGCTATCCTGGCTCTAAAGCAGATGACGAAAATACTATGAGTGCTCTAGATGTTGCCATTATTGCAGACCACCTCATCAAAGACTATCCTCAGGTACTTGAAATCACCAAGCAAACCGAAACTGATTTCGAAGGTGACAACAAATTAACGACGCACAACTACATGTTGGAGGGACAAGACAACTACCGTGAAGGCGTTGATGGACTCAAGACTGGAACAACTGAACTTGCAGGAGCATCCTTTGTGGCCCACTCCAATGAAAATGGCATGAGTTTGATTACCGTTGTCATGAATGCAGATAATGGTGGAGAAGATGAAGCTGCCAGATTCACAGCCACAAATGAGTTGCTAGATTATGTGACTCAAAACTGGGAAATCAAAACCCTCAACACCAAAGGACAAATCGTCAAGAAAAATGATATTAAGGTAGCCGATGGAGACAGTCAAACCATCTCTGCTAAGCTCGAGTCAGACCTTACAGTCGTTCAAAAAATAAACAGCAAAAATGATACTGTTAAAATCAAAGCAAAAACTATAACAGCACCTATCAAAAAAGGTGACACTATTGGAACAGCGACCTTTGATGATAAGGATCTCGTTGGAACAGGTTACATCTCTGATCCACCTCAAATTTCTGTAACAGCCAACCAATCTATCAAGAAAAGTTTCTTCTTAAAAGTTTGGTGGAACCATATCGTTAATTTCTTTACAGGAAACAAGTAAACACAAAACTACCTTTTAGCTATCAAAAGGTAGTTTTATCTTGCCTTAAAAATTAGTCCTGTAAGTAAAAGCCCCTTCTCAACACCTTAAGTTCCTCTCAAAATGTGGTATAATAAATATCCAAAACACATGAAGGAACAAACCATGAAAAAACTGATTACGCTTATGATGACCTTCTTACTCTGTCTGGGAAGCGTAGCCCCTGCTTTTGCAGCAGATAAGAAAAAAGGATATGATGCCGCAGCCAAACATGCCATCGCTGTCGAAGCTAATACTGGCAAAATTTTATATGAAAAAGATGCCACTACCTCTACAGGGATTGGCTCTATTACCAAGCTCCTAACAGCCTATATGGTTTATAAAGCGGTAGATCAGGGAGACCTCAAATGGAACAGCAAAGTTGACATTTCTGACTACCCCTTTGAACTAACTGTCAGTGCCGGAGTATCTAATATTCCACTAGATGCCCGCAAATACACTGTCAAACAACTTCTTGACGCAACTCTTATTTCCAGTGCCAACAGTGCATCTATTGCTCTAGCCGAGGAAATCGGAGGAACCGAAAGTAAGTTTGTCGACATGATGAAAGCCCAACTTAAAGATTGGGGTATCACTGATGCCAAGATTGTCAATGCCTCTGGTCTCAATAATTCTTACTTAGGTGACAATATCTATCCAGGCTCTAAATCAGACGAAGAAAATACCATGAGTGCTAAAGATGTTGCTATCATTGCACAACACGTGGTGAAAGAATATCCTGAAATTCTCGATATCACTAAAAAAACTGAAGCTGATTTTGATGGTGTCAACAAACTCAAAACCTTCAACTATATGCTCAAGGGACAACCTAGTTACCGTAAAGGTGTAGATGGCCTAAAAACAGGGACCACTGATTTAGCCGGTGCTTCCTTCGTGGCCCACTCAAATGAAAGCGGCATGAGCATTATCACAGTCATTTTGAATGCTGATAATACCGATACTGATGACTACGCCCGTTTCACTGCAACCAATGACCTACTTAACTACGTAGTCTATCATTGGGAAAGCAAGACCATTGCCAAAAAAGGACAAGCTATTGGTAAAAGCCAAGCCAATGTCCTTGATGGGAAATCTAAGCAAGTCACTGCTGTTGCTAAGTCTGACTTTAATATCATCCAAAAAATAGATGCTAACAATAGTAAACATATTAAAGTCACTACCAATCAAGTCCAAGCCCCTGTCAACTCAAGTGACAAGGTTGGAACTGCTACCTTTGAAGATAAGTCACTTGTAGGAGAAGGTTACTTGCCTAACCAAGGTATGCCTAGCATGGAACTGGTTGCTGGTAAAGAAGTTAAGAAAAGCTTCTTCCTCAAGGTCTGGTGGAATCACTTTGTCAACTTTGTCAACGAAAAACTCTAGTCATTACAGTCGAGCTTTGCTCGGCTTTTTCTTTTACCCCACCTTTACAGAAAGATTGACTCTACCTTGACTCCTATTGACACAAAAAAAGACAAACTACAGGTGTAGTTTGTCTTTTTGTTTGATTTTTACACTACTGTAAAGGTTAATTTATCTTTCGAGCAGCCAATTTTAAGGGTTTGTCCACTAACCACTTGGCCACCTAGTAAGAGCTCAGATAACTTGTCCTCCACTTGAGTTTGAATCGTACGACGTAACGGACGAGCACCCATCTCAACATCATAGCCATCTTTAGCTAAATGCTTGAGAGCAGCTGGTTGGAATTTCAAGTCAATCCCTTTTTCAGCCAAAGCTGATACCAACGGTTTCACCATAATCTTGACAATCTCGCGAAGTTGTTCTTCCTCTAGACTATGGAAGACAACCTTCTCATCAATACGGTTGATAAACTCTGGACGGTAGGCCTTCTTAAGTTCTTCCATAATACGTGACTGCATTGCTTGGTGATTATGAGAAATGTCTTGAGCACCAAAACCAACAGTCTTATCATCACGAAGAGCAGTCGCTCCCAAGTTCGAAGTCATAATGATAATGGTATTTGAGAAGTCAACTTTACGACCTCGACTATCCGTCAAGACACCATCATCCAAAACTTGTAAGAGGATGTTGAAAATATCTGGGTGAGCCTTTTCCACCTCGTCAAAGAGGAGAACTGAGTAAGGCTTATTGCGAACTTTCTCTGTTAATTCACCACCCTCATCATATCCAACATAACCTGGAGGAGCACCATTAAGTCGGCTAGCCGCAAATTTTTCCATGTATTCTGACATGTCAAAGCGAAGCAAAGCTGACTCATCATCAAAGAGAACTTCCGCCAAAGCCTTGGCCAATTCTGTCTTACCAACACCAGTAGGTCCAAGGAACATAAAGGAACCAATTGGACGTTTTCCAGTACGAATACCTGACTGGTTACGACGAATAGCACGACTAATCGCCGAAACTGCTTCGTCTTGACCAATAACACGTTTGTGAAGCTCTGCTTCCAGATTCAAGTAACGCTTGCTATCTGCCTGTGTCATCTTCTCAACAGGAATACCTGATAGACGACTAAGGGTTTGCATAATCTGATTTGCATCTACCAAGGCAGGTTTTGGTAATTTTGCTTTTTGGCTAGCCTTATATTGTTTAACAGCAGCCTTCATATCACCAGATAGAAGTGCTTCATCCAAAGGCGTTATCTCACGTTTGGCTTCTTTTTTGATACGACCTTGAACAGTTGCACTCGCTTCATCTAAAAGATCAATGGCAGAGTCGGGTAAGTTTTTACTCGTCAAATAACGGTGGGCTGCCTTGACTGCTGTCTCAACTGCCTCATCAGTAATCGTTACACGATGATAGTCTTCATAAGACGAACGTAGGCCTTTTAGAATATCAATCGCCTCAGCTACACTTGGCTCCTCAATTGTAATCTTAGCAAAACGGCGAGAAAGAGCTGCATCTTTTTCAATATGCTTCTGGTACTCAGCTTGAGTAGTTGCTCCAACCATATGAAGAGTTCCACGTGCTAGAGCGGGTTTCAAAATATTCGCCGCATCTAAGGTACTATCAATACCTGAACCAGAACCGATAATCGTATGCAATTCGTCAATAAAGAGAATGATTTTTCCATCAGCTTCAATCTCATCGATGATTTGATTCATACGTTCTTCGAAATCGCCACGGAAACGTGTTCCTGCAACCACACTCATCATATCAAGCTCTAAGATACGCATATCAGCCAACTCAAAAGGTACTTCGCCTGAAGCAATACGTTGTGCCAAGCCAAGCGCAAGTGCCGTTTTACCAACACCTGCTTCACCCACAAGAACTGGGTTATTCTTCGTTTTACGACTCAAAACCTGAATCATGCGTGAAATTTCTTTCTCACGTCCAATAACAGGATCAAGAGCACCTGACTCGGCTACTGCCGTTAAGTCTTTGGTGTAATCTGACAGTTCCCCAGTAGAAGATTGAGGAGGCTGCATCATATTAGCAAAATTTCCTGATGCCTTTGATTTTTTAGGCTTACGAAGGTCATGAATGGCCTTCAAATCTTGCTTACTAAGACCTGCGTAACGCTCCAAAGAACGTCGTAAATCGATAATACGAGGCTTATCGCTGTCATCCTTATATTGAAAACCAGCAACTTCAAGGAGACGACAAACCATCAAATCCTTATGAAGAAGGAAGGCCATCAATACATGTTCAGACCCTACCTCTACAGCACCAGTCACACTAGCAATTCCCTCTGCCTCTTGCAACATAGCCTCTAGCGCATGTGACTGTGCACGTAAATCGATAATATCGGATTCAGACAAGTCTTTTGGACTTTTCTCCATCGCTAGTACAGCGGCGGTCTCAATCTCTTCCGCACGAATACGGTCCTCAAAATCAGTAAATGTTAAGTAGGCTACAGATCCTGGAACCTCAACCATAGCCAGAAGCACATGCCAAGTCTCCAAGAAAGGACTTCCAAAACGCTCTGCCTCAAGCTGAGCACGATGGAAAATGGCCTGCATTTTTCTTGAATATGTCGTCATCTAATTTCCTTTTCTATCCAATCTAAGTAATAGCGAGCGTAGAATACGCGAACGAATAGCAGCCGCATCTTCGCCTAAAACATCATCACTAGCAGTTGCTAAAATCAAATTTCCCTCACGTTCAGTGATGATTTTTTCATCAAAAAGCAACTGAATCAAGTCTGTAAATACCTGCTCGCTGAGCTGATCTGCTAAGTTCTGAAGCAAATCATTAATCATGTGGTGCTTGTCGGAGAATCTGACCTTGACGATACGAATATAACCGCCACCTCCACGTTTACTCTCAACAATATAACCACGACTTTCTGTAAAACGAGTCTTAATAACATAGTTAATCTGACTCGGTACAACTTGAAAAGTATCTGCTAAGTTCGAGCGTTGAATCTCAGCAATTCCAGACTGGCCCAGCAATTCTTTAATATATTCTTCTATACTATCTGATGTATTTCTTGCCATCTTAATTCCTCCAGTCTAATTTGACTATAACTGACTATTATTATACCAAAAATGTCAGCTCATGGGAAACTATACCTTCAAAAAGCTTTTTAAAGTTGTCATTAGAGACCATATAAGATACAATAAATAAGACTAAAATATTAGGTAACTTAAGGTGTTTGATTCAAATTTTCTATCCACTTTGACAGGCTGAGACCCACCTAATCCAACAAGTACTTTTTAGCACTTTCACAGTAGTACTAGTCTTATCACTCTTGATAAAGCTCATGTCATTTTGAGTCTTATCTCTTATTTTATTCCCCTATGAAAGGTTACTCATGAAATACATCATTGCACTCTTAATCTCTATGATTCCTTTGGTTGAGCTCCGTGGAGCCGTTCCTGTTGCTATCGCCTCAGGTATCCCTTGGTGGCAAGCCCTAATTCTTTGTGTCATTGGGAACATGATTCCAGTCCC
>ERZ836939.796-NODE-796-length-40452-cov-4.336807_pt1 | contig 40452 bp, 39 predicted proteins | sample MGYA00519912_ERZ836939 | MGnify/ENA primary metagenome ERZ836939 (study PRJEB31850, sample SAMEA3708810) | human gut metagenome | biome: human gut; feature: human-associated habitat; material: faeces | place: China | collected 2014 ...
GGTTTCCTTTACAATCGGCGACGATATGATGTCGTCAACCTCCTGAGTAACCACAACAGCCTCGCCGAAATATTTGCGCACGGTCTTGAACATATAGCGCATATACTCCGCCATGTTCGCCGTTGATAACGCTTTCCATGCCTCTTCGCAGATAAGGACCTTGCGCACACCCTTCAGACGGCGCATCTTGTTGATGAAGGCTTCCATGATGATGATTGTCACCACCGGGAACAGGTCTTTATTGTCACGGATAGCGTCAATCTCGAATACCACGAAACGCTTGTTGAGCAGGTCGATGTTCTCTTTGGAGTTCAGCAGGAAATCGAAGCGACCGCCGTGATAATACTGGCGCAGCGTTGTCAAAAAGTTGTCGATGTCAAAATCCTGTTTGTAGATGGGTATAGGACGCTGTGCCATTTCAGCGCGGTAGTCGTCGCGCATAAACTCGTAAAAAGAATTAAAGCATGGAACGATGTCGCGGTCTTTCTTCATCTTTTCAAGGAACATCGACAGTGCGGAACCAAGCTCACCCGATTCCGTTTTTGTCACGCGGTCATCTTCTGACTTCCAGAGCGTGAGAAGCAGTGTCTTGATTGAGTCCTTCTTCTCCACATCGAACACTCCGTCCTCGGTGAAAAACGGATTGAAAGAAATCGGCTTTTCCTCGGTATAGGTGTAATACACACCATCTTCACCGTGAGTACGGTTGTGGATAAGGTTGCACAGCCCTTCGTATGAATTGCCGGTGTCAATCAACAGGATATGCGCTCCCTGCTCGTAATACTGGCGCACCAGATGATTGGTGAAGAAAGACTTTCCACTGCCCGACGGGCCGAGGATGAACTTGTTGCGGTTGGTGGTTATGCCGCGCTTCATAGGCTCGTCTGATATATCCAAGTGGACAGGCTTACCCGTGAGGCGGTCCACCATTTTAAGTCCAAATGGCGACAGTGACGAGCGGTAGTTCGTTTCGGCAGTGAAGAAACAAACGGCTGGTTCAATGAAAGTATAGAAACTTTCCTCTGCGGGGAAGTCCGCCTCGTTGCCGGGCATCGCCGCCCAGAACAGCGTCGGGCAGTCGATGGTGTTATGCCTCGGCATACACCCCATAGTCGCAAGCTGACCGCCGACATCGTTCTTTATCCGACGCAGTTCCTCGGCATCGTCGCTCCAAGCCACGATATTGCAGTGGCAACGTACCGAGGTAAGACCGTAGCTGTGTGCCTCGTTCAGATAGCGGTCTATCCACTCCTTGTTTATGGCGTTACTTCGGCTATACCGTGAAAGAGAGTTCATATTGCGCGCTGTTTTTTCAAACTTCGCCAAGTTCTCATCATGGTCGTCGATAAACACATACTGGTTATAGATGTGGTTGCAAGGGAGAAGCAGACCCACGGGCGAGGCGAAGCTCAGTCGGCAATCGCTCCTGTCGGTTGACAGGCGTTCATACCGGTTGTCGGTGCTGACCTTTCCGGGCAGGTCGTCGGTATCCGATAGCGTGTGCAGACACAGCATCTTGTCGCCGACGCGCATTTCTTTCGGCGATAGGTCTATATCCTCCAGACAGGTTACATCGCCGGTTGACAGCGAGAGGTATCTCTCTATGATACCCGATGTGCTGTCGGTGCCGACAATCTCATCGTCCCCCATGCGGCGCAGCGAGATATATCCGGTGTCGTTGATTATGCGCTCGAACTGACCCACGGCCTCCATGAAGCCCACAATCATCTCGTGATTGAGTTCCTTCGGAGTGATACGCCCACGGCAGAGGGTGGAGAAATTCGACTGCTGGCGCATACGCTCCTTTGTTGTCTTTGTCAGATACAGGTAACACTTGTGCGCCAGATACGGACGCTCGTTGAAATGACGCTCGAAGCTCCTGTCAAGAAAAGACAAATCATCTTTTTGCAGTTCCGGCTTATAGTTCTCCGACACAAACCAGTCCTGCTTGTGCGCCACCGTGAAGCGGGGCAATACCTTGATAGCCTTGCACCATGCGGCGTGCATCGCCTCGTATTCCTGCGATGTGACGGTGAACAGCTCCGGCAGCGTAACCTCGTAGCACACGGTTATGTCGGCGTCCTTGCTTATGATACAGCCGTGTTCCACTGCCAACAGCGGGAGTTTAGACTCCAGAGTTGTGGCTCTCAGTATATTTCTCATTTGCGACCTCCTTTCAGAATACGACGCACACGCAGACGGTTGATGATGTAGCGGGGGCGGTATTTCACCGATGTGAGCTTCATAAGTCCGTATTGCCCGTACTTGCCGTTGAGATGGAAGGTGTACCACACCAGCACCGACGCGCTTATGGCACCGAAGCCTATGCACAGACCTTGCTGCACCCCGCACATATAGAGGATTACGAACAGAATGAAGTCGGCGATAAGACCTCCGGCGAAGATGAAAAGGTACTGCGCTTTAAGCCCCTTGTATTCCACCGTCCTGCCTATGCCCTTGTTAATAAAATATTCCATCTGTGGCACGGATTAGAGGAAGAACGAGCGCAGGATTGTGGCCGCGACCACAAGAAAGATACACGCCCCGAACCACGATGCAGCTGTCTTACTCGTGTCGGGATCGCCGGAGCTGAATTTGCCATAGACCTTGACACCGCCGATAAGACCGACTACTGCGCCAATGGCATAGATCAGCTTCGTGGCGGGGTCGAAATAGGATGTCATCATCGAGGTTGCCTCGTTGATACCCGCCAGACCGTTGCCAGCAGCATAGAGGTTGGCGGCACATATCATCAGTGTGAGCATGGCGGCCATTGGGCGGCGCATACCGGGAGCGTTCATAAACTCCACGATGCGCTTGTAGAGCGACTTGAAGAATTTAGTCATAAAATAATTGATTTGGATTTAGTGATGGTCAGTGGAGGATATTGAAGTCGATGGCATCAATATCGGTTGTGTCTATGTCGGCATGGAATACTATCTTGCGGACTTTCTCAATAGCCTCGTCGGTTTTCACAGCCGGAGCATCTTCAGGTACGTCGGGCAACTGACATTCAATCATCAGTATGCGCTTGCGCACAACTGGGTCGAGTTTGACATATTCGATTATCTCGGTGCCTTCAAGCTCGGAAACTACCCGTCGTGCAGTCTGTTCATCCTCAGAGGTGTGAGGCTGATTTTTCAGCACCTTCATGGCTGTCTGCATTTCCTCGAAGTCTATACCATCGGCATTTGCCTCGGCCGGAGTCGGCATTTCGCCTGTAAGCTCACTTACCGAATGAGTAGAGAATATCTCATCCAGTTTTTCAGGAGGTATCTGAACCGACGGCTTTTCTGCGGGTGTATCGGGCAGTCCGGCATCGGAGGGTTTACCCAGTTCCATGACAATAAGCGGCACGACTTCCCTTGCTGCTTCGACAGCGGCTTCTTTGGCGATTTCCCGGAACGAGTCCATGAACTTATCGGCATCGAAGGAACTTTTGCCTACGACTTCTTCCACGGGCACTTCATCTGCGGGCGGTTGTTCCTGAGGTGCGCAGTTGTCATTCTTGCCGGCAGCCTGGGAGTCGGGCTTTGTCAGCACTTTCCTGATAAGCCATACATTGCTTGCGAGCAATGCGATGATAAACAGCGTTTCCATCAGAATAGCGGCTGGCTGTTTTCATCATAGAGACCTTCCATGACCTCGCGGTTGTTTGCGAAGTGGTCGAGAAGTATCTCGGATACATACGAGCCTATGGAGGCACCTGTATCGCGGAACCGTTCTGCCATACGACTCAGGACGGCATGGACTTCGGGATAGATATACACTTTGGTGTTGGAGCGAACAATGCCGGGCCGGAGAAACTTGGCGGCATATTTCCTGCGTTCCTCGGCGGCTCTGACATCAATGTCAGTGGCCGGATTCACGTTGATGGTTACAAGTGGTGATTTGGGCATAGCTGGTTAGAGTTTAAGTTGGTTGATAACATCGGCATACTCCTCCAAGTGAGCAGCCAGCACGTTGTTGATGAAAGCCTTTAGCGAGCATACCCGCCCTTTCTTGCGGCAGAACAGGATACGACGGATTTTCCATTCAATTTCCGGGTCTATCTCTGTCGTTACATATTTATCCTGCGGCGACATATAGGTCATGTTCCATACGAAACGCTCCAGATATTTACGCTCACGATCTGCGTCATTGCCGACACTTTCATTGGGTTGGGATTCCGATACAGATTTGGCTGAAGGAACTTTTGTCGTTTCCGGTTCGGACTCTTGTGTCTGACCCTCTGCCTTTGGCTTCTTTTTCAGCGTTGACAGCGAGGAGGACTCCTCTCTGAAAGACCTGATGAATTCATCAGGGTCGATTTCCGACTCATATTTCTTTGCCATATCGGTCAGAAGTTGAGAAGTCCGAGCAATTCATCGGTAAGCTCCGGCAGGCGCGTACCTTTGAGCAATGTCTTGTCAGGAGGCATGACAGTCGAGCGAAACACGGCGCGATTGAGCGTCTTTGACCCTTCACGACGATACTTTTTGGTATCCGGTATCTTGGTTCTCAGCGTCATAAGACCGTATTCCTCGAAAACCGCCTCATACTGGTCGTAGAGATCTGTTTTCTCACGGGCATCTACAAGGTTCCAGAGCATATACATCTGTTTGACCTGTGTGCGTCCGGTAGTGAGCCACTCCTGTATCTTCAGGGCAAAGGCGAGCGAGCTTTCAAGGATAACCTTGTCTGCCGCAACCGGCACTATCACGGTATCCATGCAGTTGAGAATGTTGACGACGCCACGGTTATTGACCGTGCCGGGCAGGTCGAAGAAAACGATGTCTATCTCGTTTCCGGCCTCGATGATGTCGCGTACCTTCTGCATCGCCTCCTCCGGCTTTGCCGTCAGGAGAGGATAAGGCGCGAGCTTGGTCTGGCGCAGATTGTCGGAAAAAAGTTTCTTGAACTGAGGGCTGCACTCGATCAGGTCTTTGTCGCGCTGGCGCATCTCCTCGATGCTGAACTGAGGATAGTCGCAGTCAACGACAAGGACTTTCAGCCCCTTCACATAGTAGAGGTAACTCGCCGCCAAAACGGTCAGAGTGGTCTTGCCTGCTCCGCCTTTCTGGGTGGAGAAAGCGACAAATTTGGGGTCTGTCATAAAATTAAATTTGGATTTGGATGTAGTGGTGGTTGCATAGCGGTGGCCGTCAGCGTATCTTCTGACACGGATAGACCGGGCTTCTATCGGCGCGAAGCAATGCCGGCACAGATTATGCGGAATGGGTTACAGCTATCTCCGTCGCCAGTGGCGACCTTCCTCCGCTGTCGGGAGGGTATCGGCTATGTGAGCCGGAAATGTTTGGGTTCGTCAGTCATGTCTGGTTCGGGTTTGGATGTGGAGTTTAGTGGTGTCCGCCATAGCCATAGGGCCATAGGGCGATAGGTAGGTTGCTGGCATTTATCCTTTCTATATGGCTTACAGGCTTCATAAGTCAGTCTTTGTCATGTCATTCAGGAACTAATCTCTCTACATAATCTACTCTTTAGATTGTTCGGAAGGACATTTATAAGACTGCAATTCAGCTTTATTGCCAAATGGTTGGGATTATACCCGCCGGATTGGTTGCTCAGCTTACAGTTCACATGGATAGTGCGTAATATAATAAGTAGTTTGACTTCCTTGAAGGCAGGCTTGAGAACCAATCTCTACACAAAGAAACAAATAAATTCCCACTTTGGCAAATCCTAAAATAAGCCAATTTGCTGTGATTAAGAGCATTGTCCGGCTATGTCCAACTATGTCCGGCTATGTCCGAAAAACTCGGCTGAATTTTTAACATTTCGCCGTGAAGATTTTTTTGCTGCTTCCATCGCCTGTTTCTTAATTATCGGAATTTTTATCTCATATCTGGCAAATCAGGGATTTTTTTCGTATCTTTATATCAGCATCTCGGTGTTTTTCTTCCTCCGGGCGATGAAAAGCGGCTTTCATCATTGTCATCATAATGATACCGGGCATCATTGACTGACATTGCCGATTTTCTATTAAGGAAGAATGTCCACATAGACATAGCAAGGTGTCTTTTCGGGGCCCGAAAAGGTTTCGAGGGACCGGCAGTCCACACGAAACAACCTTGCTATATAGGATAATCTCCATAGTCGAATATCCCTCGATTTTACTGCGTAGGCACTCACACACATGATGCGCTCACCACTTATAATCCACATTTTATGACTGATTTCGTTAACAAGGGCGGACGACCGCCGGTTGCCAACAAGTGCAGCCACTGCGTCAAGGTACGTTTTGACGACCTCGAATGGAATGAACTTTCCCGTATGATGGAAAGGGCAAACGCGACCGTTAAGGCCACTTTCATCAAGCAGCTTATCTTCGGCAAGCCTTTCAGGGTACTGACCACCGACAAATCGCTTGCCGTCTATTGCGCCAAACTATCCGAATTCTTCTGCCAGTACCGCACAATCGGGGTAAACTACAACCTCGTTGTGAAGGAGCTTCGCACTAATTTCACCGAAAAGAAAGCAATGGCATCGCTCTACAAGCTGGAGAAAGCCACAATCGACATGATTGCCGTGATGACAGATGTCATGGCTCTGTCTGAGAAATTCGATGAACAATGGTCGCAAAAATCTCGATAGGTTCCTCGCTCTATGGCGCGCTGGCATACAATTCCGAGAAAATCAACAAGGAGGAAGGCCGTCTGTTGGGAGCCAACAAAATCCTTCTTCCGGCAGACGGGCAAATCGACATCGGTCGTATTGCCGAAAATTTCAGAGAGTTCATGCCTATGATGGGACGGACAAAAAAGCCTGTCCTTCATATATCGCTCAATCCGCACCCGGATGATAAGCTCACGGATCAGGATTTTGAAATCCTTGCCCGCGAGTATCTGGAAAAACTCGGCTTCGGAGAGCAGCCTTTCATAATTTACAAGCACGAAGACATAGACCGGCACCATATCCATATAGTTACCGTCAATGTCAACGAGCAGGGCAAGCGGCTCAATCAGGACTTCCTTTTCCGGCGCAGTAAGAAAATTACCACCGAGATGGAGGAAAAATACAATCTCCACAAGGCGCAGCGCAAGAAAATCACACCCGATATGCCGATTAAAAAGGTTGACCCTTCTGGCGACATCAAGCGTCAGGTTGCCAACACAGTCAAAATGGTCGGTATGCGATACAAGTTCCAGACTCTCGGCGAGTATAACGCCGTCCTCTCTTTATATAATGTAAGGTGTGAGCAGACCGACGGCAAGGTTAACGGGCGCGAGTATCACGGTCTGGTGTATTTCGCCACAGACGACGAAGGCAAGGTTATTGCCAATCCGTTCAAGGCTTCGCGCCTCGGCAAATTCGCAAGCCGTACCGCTGTGGAGGGACGCTTCGAGCGCACCAGAGAGAAGATTGATGTTTCACCGACAAAGAACATAGTTGCCGATGTGCTTGACCGCGCCACCGATAAGGAGGATTTCACTGCCAAGCTGAAAAACTGCGGCATAGATGTTGTTTCCCGCTATACCGACGAGGGGCGCATATACGGCGTTACGTTCATCGACCACAACACCATGACGGTATTAAACGGCTCCAGACTCGGCAAACAGTTCTCGGCAAATGCCCTTAACGAGCGTTTCAACAATCCGCAGGCACAGCCGACAAACGATGTGCCAGTTGCCGACACCCCTGTTATTGTACCGGAGCCGGAGCAGAACGCTGACACTCAGGCACCGTCAGATGGACAGCACCAATCTGCAACAACCCACTCCGCCACAGATTACGGCGACAGCGATTTCACACTTCCGGGTCTTGACCTGTTCCAGCCGGGGCAGTCGTTCAATCCCGACGAGGAAGAATTCCGCCGCCGTATGCAGCGAAAGAAGAAGAAAGGGCGTCGCCCGAAATTTTAATCTTTAATCCCACATTTTATTATGAGCCAACAAGAGGACGACCTCAGAGCGTTGGCGAAGATCATGGACTTCCTGCGGGCGGTCAGTATCGTGCTGGTTGTCGCCAACCTTTACTGGTTCACCCGCGTGGAAACCGTGGACAGCGGCTGGTTCTATTCGACCGTCCATAAGATCTGCGCCAACTTCAACCGCACCTGCGGTCTTTTCAACACCACCTTCAACGCCAAACTTTTTGCGCTGCTGCTTCTCGGACTGTCATGCTTCGGCACCAGAGGCGTAAGGAGCGAAAACATCACATGGCGACACATTTGGATAATGCTTGGTATCGGCACCGTCTTGTTCCTGCTGAACTGGTGGACACTCGACGCCGGTATGCGCTACACCTATATAATTACCACCGTCACGGGCTACATCTGCCTGATGATGGGCGGTATATGGGCGGGGCGTATGCTGAAGAACAACATGATGGACGATCGTTTCAATGACGAGAACGAGAGCTTCATGCAGGAAACGGAACTTATGGACAACGAATATTCCATAAACCTGCCGACCAGATTCTACTTTGAGAAGAAATGGCACAAAGGCTGGATAAATGTCGTCAACCCGTTCCGCGCCACAATCGTGCTTGGAACACCCGGTTCCGGCAAGTCATACGCCGTTATAAACTCATTCATCAAACAGATGATAGAGAAAGGTTACAGCGGCTATATCTATGATTTCAAAAGCCCGGATTTGAGCGAGATAGCCTACAACCATCTGCTGACGCACAAGGACGGTTACTGCAAAGTCAAACCGAAATTCTACATGATAAATTTCGACGACCCGGAGCGGAGCCACAGGTGTAACCCTATTCACCCCGACTTTATGACCGATATTGCCGACGCATACGAGAGCAGCTATACCATAATGATGAACTTGAACCGAAATTGGGTGCAGAAACAGGGAGATTTCTTTGTAGAGTCACCGATTGTACTGTTTGCGGCAATTATCTATTTCCTGAAATTGTATAAGAATGGAGTGTACTGTACCTTCCCCCATGCTATTGAGTTGCTCAACCGCCGTTATGAAGATTTGTTCCCCATCCTCACGAGCTATCCGGAGCTGGAAAACTACCTCTCGCCGTTCATGGACGCATGGCAAGGGGGAGCAGCGGAGCAGCTCATGGGACAGATTGCGTCGGCGAAAATCCCGCTGTCGCGTATGATTTCACCGCAGTTATACTGGGTAATGACCGGCGATGATTTCACACTCGACATCAACAACCCGAATGAACCGAAAATCTTATGCGTGGGCAACAACCCCGACCGACAGAATATCTATGGCGCGGCACTCGGACTGTATAATTCCCGTATTGTCAAAATCATAAACAAGAAAGGCAAGATCAAAAGCGGGGTTATCATAGATGAATTGCCCACGATATATTTCAAGGGCCTCGACAATCTCATAGCCACCGCCCGAAGCAACAAGGTTGCTGTCTGCCTCGGCTTTCAGGACTTCTCCCAGCTCAAACGTGACTATGGCGACAAGGAGGCAGCGGTGGTGATGAATACCGTCGGCAACATCTTTTCCGGGCAAGTCGTGGGAGAAACCGCCAAGACCCTGTCAGAGCGGTTCGGCAAGGTTCTCCAGAAACGACAGTCAATATCCATCAACCGTCAGGATGTGAGCCACTCCATAAACACACAGATGGACAGCCTTATCCCGCCGAGCAAGATTTCAACTCTGACACAAGGAATGTTCGTCGGCGCGGTCTGTGACAACATCAACGAGCGCATAGACCAGAAGATATTTCATGCCGAGATTGTCATAGACAGCGCGAGGGTAAAAGCTGAAACATCGAGATACAAGCCTATACCCATACTCACCGATTTCAAGGACGACACTCCGGACAAATCCCGTATGAAAGCGATTATCCAGCGCAACTATGAGCAAGTGAAAGCCGATGTGATCCAAATTATCGCCGACGAGAAAGAGCGCATAATGTCAGATCCGGCACTGCGACATCTGTTCGCCCAAAAGTAATCACAAACCACTAAATATCCACAATCATGTTAGAACTTGACCGAAGTCTTACCGACTTCAATTACTACTATTTCTATTTGCTGCAGTATCTCCAGCTCAACAAATATCAGGTTGACCCTGACCATCCACAGATTATTTCCAACTCTATCGCCGCGCTTGACGCCTTTGAAAATGCGCGGCGCAACGGGGTCAATGTGCCAATGGCGGAAGCTGAGGCTATATCCGTGCTTTTCTCCAATATCGGAGCATCGGAGTATGACACTATATCGGAACTTATCCTTGAAAATTTCGGTGATACCATCGACCTTGACAGCGAGGAGGCTGTGGAATACTGGGCAAATCAGGTTATGACCGATATCCCGGACCTGTTCGACGGTGTTGACCGCATGGCAATAGGCGTTGATGCCCTTGACCTTGAACTGAGGGAAACCGAGATTGTAGGCAGAATCGTAATCTATCTTTCCGACAATGGACTACAATAAGTTACAGACCATGCGCGATAACATCGAGGCGATAAGGCTCGTCCTGCGTCTCGGTGTGGCCGGACGCACTGCACAAAATGCAGAAGAACGCGAGACACTGCGGAAATATGCCGGTTTTGGCGGACTGAAATGTATCCTCAATGATGCCAACGATTTGGAGGATGCCGCCAAATGGAGCAAATCAGACATTGAGCTTTTCGCCCCGACGGTGGAACTGCGCCGGTTGATTCACGACTATTCAAAGGATGACAAGGAGTTTGCAAGGTATATGGACTCACTGAAAGCCTCGGTGCTGACAGCGTTTTATACCGACAACCGCATAGTGGATGCCATATCCGATGCGCTGAAATATTCCGGCATAGAGGTGAAAAGTTTTCTTGAACCGTCAGCCGGACAGGGTGCTTTCATCGACTCTTTTCTGCGCAATGACCGTTATCCCGGCGCGGAGGTGCTTGCCTACGAAAAAGATTTGCTTACGGGCAAAATCCTTTCGGCTCTGCATCCGTCTATTCTTACACGCATAGAGGGTTTTGAAAAGATTGAGCGTGACTTCAACGGCTATTTTGATGTCGCCGCCTCCAATGTCCCTTTCGGAGATTTCGCGGTTGCAGACCCGGCGTATGCCGTCAGCAAGGAGATTGCTTATCGTCAGGCGACCAAGACCATCCACAATTATTTCTTCCTAAAGGCACTCGACCAAGTGCGCGAGGGCGGACTTGTCGCTTTCATAGCATCCCAGGGTGTGATGAGCGCCGGCAGTCCTTTCATCAGGATGGAACTTGTGAAGCGTGCCGACCTTGTGGCGGCGTTGCGTCTGCCCAACAACACGTTCAGCGAGAACGCCGGAACCGATGCCGGGTCTGACCTTATCATTCTTCAGAAGCATACCGGAAAGAAGGCATTGTCGGCAGACGAGGAGTTCTTCATCCAGTCTGTCGTTGACCGTGGAACGAAAGTCCCCGGCAACAAGTTCTTTCAGGCGTTTCCCCAGAATGTGATATGCACTGATGCTAAAGTCGGCACAGATCAATTCGGTAAACCAGCAATCATCTACAAACATGAAGGCGGTGTCGATGGGATTGCGAGTGACTTGCGGAAGGCTCTTGATGAGACGCTGCACCTGCGTCTGAATCTGGAGCTGTATAATTCCAACGGTATAAAACCTCCCACGCCAGACCCTGTAAAGCCGACTCCGACACCGAAGCCGGAGGTAAAGCCAACTCCCGAAGTTAAGCCGGAATCACCGAAACAGAAACCGCTTGCCGAGAAGATTGAACAGAAGAATGAGCCTTTGCTCAAACAGTATCAGGAGATGAAAAAGAAACATCCCGATGCCATTCTTATGTTCCGTGTCGGTGATTTCTACGAGATTTTCGGAAAGGATGCGGTTGAAGCATCGGAGATACTGGGCATTACACTGACCCGCCGGATGAACGGTATTGACAATCGAATAGAATTGGCGGGATTTCCCCATCATGCTCTTGACACCTATCTGCCTAAACTTGTGCGGGCCGGTAAACGTGTGGCTATATGTGAGCAGTTGGAGGACCCGAAACTGACAAAGACTACCAAACAGAGGGTAGTCGAGACGGTTACACCGAATCAGCCTCCGAAAACTGAGCAGAAACCTGTCGAGCCATCGAAGCCGGAATCCGCCAAAGAGATGGAAACCGACGGTAGGCCCGATTATTCGGACAATCCGGACCCGCGTCTCTTTGCTTACAATCTTTTCGGAGAGCTGGAGCCTATCGGCAAACCGAAACGGCAACCCAGACACAGCGAGGATGCTCCCAAACCAAAACCAAGCGTAGCGGTCAAAGACATTCCTGTTCAAAAATTCCGTCCTCTCTCTGAAAAGGAACTCGCATTTTACGGCTCTTTGAACTGGGAGGACAATCCTCCTATCAACGGTTTCTATGAAACAATGATGTCGATTGCACACCGCCAGATGGAGGAAATGCGTCTTGAAAAGGAATCTCAGGAAGCAGCACAAGCCGCCGGAATAGCCCCCGGAGAAACTTATATCGAAAAGACCGAAGGCGATTTCATTCCCGGTGGTCGTACCCGACAGCCGAAAGTAACGGCTATTCCCATTGAGCGCGATATGTCGCCCCGTCCTTTCTCGGAGGATATCCAGTTCTTCCATAAGAACGGCTCGATGGTCGTTGCCGACGGCATGGTCGGATTCCTGTCAGATGTCAGAAAGACCGGGGCCACATTCACGCCTCTTGGCCTCAAACCTGAGCAAGAAAAACGTGCCATGCTGTATATCACCATGTCGGAGACTTATCAGCAGCTCTACAATTACGAGGCGGAGACCCATGAACCGTCAGAACATCTGCGCGAACACCTTAACCAATATTACGATGAATTTGTAGCCCGCTACGGCAACCTAAACGAGAAACAGAATGTCAAGTTCATCCTCATGGACGCTAACGGTCGTGACGCTCTGGCATTGGAGCGTGGTGAGAACGGTCAGTTTGTCAAGGCAGACATCTTCGATCATCCTGTTTCATTCTCTCTTGACGAGGTTACAAGTGTCGATACACCATTAGAGGCTCTGACGGCATCGCTCAACAAATACGGCGAGGTCAATCTCGAATATATGTCGTCGCTTGTGGATATGGATGAGGACGCAATAGTTGAGAACCTTGCCGGACACATCTACTACAATCCGCTTGTCAGCAATTACGAGATAAAAGACCGATTCATAGCCGGAAACGTCGTGGCTAAAGCCGAGGCAGTCAAAGCATGGATTGACCGCGAGGAAGAACGCATCAAGGGATTCCCCGGCTATGACGGTATAGAGCCGTTCATCGCCATGTCGCAGGACTCTCTCAAAGCGTTGGAGGAAGCCCGGCCCCGTCGTATCGAGTTTGATGAGCTGGACTTCAACTTCGGTGAGCGATGGATTCCGACGGGTATTTATTCCGCATATATGAGCCACCTGTATGAAACAGAAGTGAAAATCGCCTATTCTTCATCTATGGATGAGTATTCGGCAGATGCGCCACGCAAAAACATGAAGATCTGGGAGGAGTTCTGCGTCAGGAGCTATTACCGTACATACGACGGCATGAGCCTTCTGAAACATGCCCTGCACAATACTATCCCGGACATAAAAAAGTCAATCGGCAAGGATGAGGACGGACACGACATAAAAGTTCCTGACAACGAGGCTATCCAACTCGCCAATGCCAAGATTGATGAAATCCGCAATGGATTCTCGGAATGGCTGGAGGCTCAAAGTCCGGAGTTCAAGGAAAGGCTTGTTGAGTTGTATAACAACAAGTTCAACTGCTTCGTTCGCCCGCAATACGACGGGAGCCATCAGACATTCCCGGATTTGAACATGAAAATCCTCGGCGACCGCTATGGAATCAGCTCCATTTATCAGTCTCAAAAGGACTGTATATGGATGCTGAAACAGAACGGCGGCGGTATCTGTGATTTTGAAGTGGGGTGTGGTAAAACGCTGATAATGTGCATTGCAGCGCATGAAATGAAGCGTCTCGGACTGGCTCACAAACCGATGATTATCGGTCTCAAAGCCAACGTAGCCGAGATTGCTATGACTTACCAGTCGGCTTATCCCAATGCCCGTATTCTGTTCGCCGATGAAAAGAGTTTCAAGGCTGACAACCGCGTCAATTTCTTCAACCAGATAAAGAACAACGACTATGACTGCGTGATAATGTCGCACGACCAGTTCGGCAAGATACCTCAGTCGCCGGAGATGCAGCAACAGATTCTACAGGCGGAACTTGACACGGTTGAGGAGAACCTCGAAGTGGTGAAGCAGCAAGGGCACGACATAAGCCGTGGTATGCTCAAAGGCTTAATCAAGCGTAAGGAAAACCTTACCGCCAAGATTGCTACCATTCAGTACCAGATGGAGCAGAACAAGGACGCTGTCGTTGACTTTAAGATGATGGGCATCGACCACATATTTGTGGACGAGAGCCATCAGTTCAAGAACCTGATGTTCAACACCCGACATGATAGAGTGGCGGGACTGGGCAATTCGGAAGGCTCACAGCGTGCGTTGAATCTTCTCTACGCCATTCGCACCATCCAAGAGAGGACAGGCAAAGACCTCGGAGCTACTTTTCTCAGTGGCACGACCATCTCCAATTCATTGACGGAGCTTTACTTGCTTTTCAAGTATCTTCGGCCCAATGAACTGGAGCGGCAGGACATCCGCTGTTTCGACGCATGGGCTGCAATATTCGCCAAAAAGACTACCGACTTCGAGTTCAATGTCACCAACCACATTGTCCCGAAGGAGCGTTTTCGCTACTTCATCAAGGTGCCGGAACTTGCGGCATTTTATAACGAGATTACCGACTACCGCACGGCAGAGGATGTCGGCGTTGACCGACCGCAGAAGAACGAGATTCTTCACAATATCCCTCCGACACCGGCGCAGGAAGAGTTTATCGAGAAGCTGATGAAGTTTGCCGAGAGTGGCGACGCCACTATTCTCGGTCGTGGTCCTTTGTCGGAGACTGAGGAGAAAGCCAAAATGCTTATCGCAACTGATTATGCCCGAAAGATGGCTCTTGACATGCGCATGATTGCCCCCTCATACGAGGATGATCCGAACAACAAGGCGAGCCATTGTGCCAAAATGATTGCTCAGTATTATAATAAATACGATGTTCAGAAAGGCACGCAGTTCGTTTTCAGCGACCTCGGCACATACAAACCCGGCGAATGGAATGTCTATTCCGAAATCAAGAGAAAGCTGATTGAGGACTACGGTATTCCGGCACATGAGATACGCTTCATTCAGGAATGTAAGACGGAGCGTAGCCGTAAGGCTGTCATTCAGGCAATGAACGACGGCGATGTTCGGGTGCTGTTCGGTTCGACATCCATGTTGGGTACCGGAGTAAATGCACAGAAACGGTGTGTCGCGGTCCATCACCTTGACACGCCGTGGCGTCCCTCTGACCTCACTCAGAGGGATGGCAGAGCCATACGCGCCGGCAACGAGATTGCCAAGCTATACGCTGACAATAAGGTGGATGTAATCATCTATGCCGTGGAGAAATCGTTGGACTCCTACAAGTTCAATCTTCTTCACTGCAAGGCAACCTTCATCGACCAGCTCAAATCCGGCGCACTCGGAGCAAGAACCATTGACGAGGGCGCGATGGATGAGAAGAACGGCATGAACTTCTCGGAGTATATGGCGATACTATCGGGCAACACCGACCTGTTGGAGAAGGCTAAACTCGAAAAGCGCATAGCCTCGCTGGAGAGTGAGCGCAAGGCGCACAACAAGGGAATCTCCGATTCAAAGTTCAGATACCAGACCATCACCCACGACATTGCCAACAACGAGGCGGCAATCGAGAGAATGAAGGCTGATGTCGCCCGCTACGAGGCGGTAGTAATGCGAGATAAAGACGGCAATCCCCTGAACAATCTCACTATCGACACCTGCAACCTTTCCGACGAGAAGAACATGGGTATCCATCTGCAAGGGCTGGCGCAACGCACCGACACCCACGGTCAGTACAAGCGCATCGGCGAGGTCTATGGTTTCCCGATTTCCATCATCTCGGAGCGCACACTTGTTGACGGTAAGGAGGCTGTTCAGAACCGTTTTGTGGTCGAAGGCAACTACAAATACAAGTTCAACAACGGTTTCATCGCCATGTCGGACACCCATGCGGCCTGCATGAACTTCGTCAACGCTCTGGAAAAGATACCCGGCATCATCGCCCAATATGAGGAACGCACCGCCAAACTGAAAGCCGATGTTCCCCAGCTCGAAGCCATCGTCGCAAAGCCGTGGGGCAAAGAGGATGAGCTGAAGCAACTCAAATCTGACCTTGCAGCCCTCGACCGCAAAATCACCGCCGAACTTGCTCCAAAGCATGATGAGAAGGACGGTGAGGAAGTCAAGCGAGATGGACAACCACCGCAGGCCCAGCGTGTAGATGTTCCGGAGCAATCCAACTGCTCAAAGGAGTCGTTGGTTGCGGAGCCACAATCCAACTATCAAAACTCAGCTGATTTGCAACGCTCAACGCATCGCTTCGCATCTCTTTGAAAGGACAGCAGGCAGGTAATGACTTTTATTATCTGTCTGCTTTTCTGTTGTTTATAATAAGTGTTGCCCGCGTTTTCATTGGCTGTTTCCGTGAGAATGCGGATTTTTCGTGAAAAGTGAAACCGTAAATATGGGCGCGGTATAAATGCTCTTTTTTACAGCCGGGGCAGCAGTAGCAGTCAGTATCAATCATAATATATCCGTCATAACGACCGGAAACACGCTACTTCCCGCATATAGCTTCAAGAAATTTTCATGCTTTAATGGGACATTTGTCACATCGAATGTCGATTATTTTTTGTAACTTTGCGTATGGCAACACTCTATAAGATACTGATTCTGTGTGTTGGCTTTGCTCTCTCCTGTAACCTATGGGCGCAAAGTCATCTTGATCCGGTAAACGACAGCCGGGAGTTTGCGGAACGATATAGTCAGTCGTTACTCACACAGGAACGCAAGTGTGGAATAGTCGTCTTGCCTTCTTTCTCTAACAGATATGGCATTAGTTTGTCAACGAAATGTGATAGTCTGACACTTATTGAAAAACGGCCGCATGGAATTGTCTATCCTGACAGTGTGAATATCAAAGAGATTCCAGTGATAAAAGTGGCCATTGATTCTGAATTTGGCAAAAGCGTTGCCGAACTTATTGATGTTGCCGTTGAAAAGGCAATGCCAACTTTTTCTGCCGGACTGGATGGCGTGATGTATTATTTTATCGCATCAAATGACAGCATCGGGGCAACATGGTCGCCTTCAGATGAATCATCTAATTGCGATGTGCTTGTCAATATTGTGGAAACGTTAAAAGAAGCAATACATAGCGGAGAACTCCAGAATTTTATTGATGATTGGTGGTGTTCAATCGACAAACTTCGGTTGTCATTTCAAAATGCACCAGCATTGCCTCCATTTTATTTTGATAAAGAATTCACCAACACAGACAACAATCGACCTACAATCGAATACAGCGCAAGCAGTCCTTTGACAGATGCTTTTCAGTTTAATGCCTTCATGTCGTATCCTGCGGATTGCATAGAAGACACATTAAGTGAATATCTGACACCGATTTATGGGTATAGCACAACGGATTCCATATTCATTGACTTTTGCAAGGATCTTGTAAAATGGCGGGAACAGGCATCAGCTGCCTATGTAAATGTTGTCATTAACGTTAAAGATAACGAGAAAGAGAGTTATGATGTCAAAAAATCAGGGAAGTTGGTTTACTTAAACTTTACACTCCCTCACGACAAATTAACGATAGATAATTTATTAGAACAGAACAACAATTGCATATTAAGATATATGCTTGAAAATGCGATACCGAATGACGCTATCAGACCAGCTCCAAAACATTCTGTCAAGAATTGCGAGAAAGGAGGCAAGCGATGAAACAGAGAATTGCCATAGTTGTGATAAATGTTGTTGTCGGACTGTTTGCAGTATATATTTATGCTTGTTATGTCAGAGAAACCGAGATTCAGAGTACTCAGGATAATATAACTTGTGACATAATAGAACTGGATTTGAGACATGGTTATAGACACCACCCTTCAGCAAAAATACTTTATAGAGGCAAGGAATACTATACCTCTATAACTATAAATTTAACCGATAGTTTATCCCTTTGGGAAAATAATACCGTGTTTTACTATGATGGGGTACTTGATAGAGTCTTTTGCCGTGATTCAGGTATTGAAAGAGGTGTGTATTCAGGCTTTGCCTTTTTTATTCTGTCTTTCCTGTTTTGGCTCAATCCCAAAAGTAATAAAAATAAAAAAGACTTTAGCAGAGGAGGTAAGCGATGAGAAACAAGATATTTATTATAACAATAATGTTCACCCTGTCAACTCTCGTATGCAGTGGACAGTCCTTTCTGTCAAAATATCCCAAGCTGACCAAGAAGAACCTTAGTGAATTTTTATTGGATTGGCAAATCTATTCTGATTCAGTAGCAGGCACGGTAAATTGTCATTCAGATATATGCAATGCGGTAAATGCTGAATTTGATTCGTGTTTTCATGTTGTCAGAGAATTGCAAAGCTGCGTTTCTCACTATGTCAAGAAGTCGATAAAGAAAGAATTTGGAATCATTCCTCAATATATTCCTGTTGAGTATTATCCTATTTCGCCGACCCCCAACGACACACTTTCCTTCTTTGGGGAATATTCACAATTGCATCTTGATAAAATCGTTGAATACACCATAACACCTCGGTTGCGACCGAACGAGTTATACCTTACATCGAATATAGATGACCGCCTAATGGAATTTTTAGCAGGTAAGAGTGTAGCACATGAAAGACCGGCTAAATATCTTAAAAAGAATATTAAGGAATTAAAGAAATACCTTTGGCGTTACAATGGAGACTACAACGGGGGTGTGATTTTTAACGATTTTCCTTATGTTTATTATGTACGAGCCACAAATGATTTTATAGTATTGTATGTAAGAGATGGGTATTATACCGGCTATGAAATATGGTATATTAAGAAAGATGGTAAGTTTGAACGTGTTTCAGGCAAACATAATACTTGGATAGCATAATGAAACTATATTTCAGTGGTAAGATTATGAAAAAGTGGCAGAAAATAGCAGGCATTGTCGTTGGAGCAATTATTATATTGTTCCTTTTGGTTTATTATCTGCTAATGTTCTGCCCTCAATTATTTTGGAGCTATAAACCTGACTATGAATTTGACAAACGAATACGCAACGAAATAGTACGTAGAATAGATAACTATATAGAGCGGAACAACAGGCTTCCGGAGTCGTTATCGGAAATAGGCTTTGAGCAACTACCTGGGTTATACAAGTATCGCGGTCATTCGGTTTGTTTGATTAAATGTGCAGACTTGGATTATGTACTTGAGTATTGGGATGATGTAGCAAAGCTATGGCAATATGTGTCAGAGGATAAGAAATGGTATGATTATGCCTGTTGGGAGTTTGAACCGCCAATCAATATAGATACAATACAAGCAATCAACAAAGTGTATTACTCACCCAGAGAAAATATGCAATCGGTATTTGACAGTTTAAGAATCAACGATAACGTCACTTCAATACTGGATTACGGTACTGAGGATATGCCCGATTCGATAGCCTATGTAAGATATTACACGGCAGATACTCTGAATATGGAAGGTTGGGCCACCTATCGCGCTAACAGCCGTCCTCATTATGTGAAAGAATTTGGCAAATGGAAATATTATGATGGGAAAGGCAACTGTTATCGTAAGTTCTGGAATTATAAGAAAGAAGGGGAGCTAATATATGAAACTGACCGATAAACGATTTTGGAATTGGCGCACACTTATCGTAGTATTGATTATCTCACTACTGATTGCGATTGTCGTGTTTTTCAAAAGGTGTATGACAACTAATACTGCTGATATAGAGCGTGTGGGAAATGAAATTATCGTAATGATTGATGATTTTCAAAAAATGAATAACAGGCTACCAATTGGACTTAATGAGATAGGAACTCCTTTCATGGGAATTAATGAGACCTATGAATACAAGGGCTATATTTTCTATTATGAACCGAGAAAAGACGGTTTTTATTGGCTGACCGTTACATTCGGCCCGGACGAGAATTATTGTTACAATTCTAAAAATAAGTCCTGGATATGGGATTGTGATTCTGATCGAGTAGAAATGTACAAAAAATATGCCATTGAAAATGATTCTATTATTGAAACCCGCCGATAACTCTTTCTTTCATCCCTTCAAAAAGACAAGACCATGAAACAGAGCGATAAACCATTATGGATAACGATACAATACATTTGTGTGTTGTTCCTTACAGTATGCTTTACTGGACTTCTTGTGAGCGATTTATTCGTGTGGTTTATTGCTATATTCTTTTGGCTGTTCATTCCGGCAGTTATCGTTGCCTGCATATCTTTTATTTGTTCGCTAAGATGCAACGACAAGCATAAGAAGATACTGTTGATATTGAATGGGGTCAACATTCTCTTATTTTCATTCTTGTTTTTCAATCCGTCAAACAGATGTGATGCCGATATAATGGAATGCCATTATATCGAATATGGCGGACGCATGGAGCGAATCTATCGTAATCTTTACAATAAAATGGCTCCCGGATGTTCCGTAGAGATTGAGTTTGAGCATGGCGATGTTTCAATCTTCCATTTATCAAACGGCAATGGTGAGATGAACTCCAACTGGGATCCGAGCGAGGAAAAGATAGATTCGTTGCTCATTCAAAGCGGGCTCGACAGAAATTCTTTAACTTGGCTAATAAAAGAGTTGGACGAAATAGGCTGCATATCTATTTCCTTGCAGGCTATACCGGATGCACCTTATTGTATCGGATTCCGCCGGATAGGTATGGGAAAGTATGATTATCAGATATATCATAGACCTCTCTCTTCTGAAGAACAAAAGAAAATCAATGAATCTGATGCCTCTATTGTTTATTCTCCTTTCGTGGTGTTTGAATACGGAGGTGGAGCCATCGGTTCTCAGAATTTTGTAGGCAAAGATGAATATCTGAAAAAGAAAAAACAATTTAATTATGAAACTGACCGATAAACGATCTTGGAAGTTTGAGAAAATGATGTTGTTCTGCGGTTTCATGCTGATATTCGGAATTGATAAGATTTCAGTTTTTCCGTTCAGTTCAAGCACTTTGCGCATAGTGATATTATGGTTTTAGCGAAAATTGTATTAACTTTGTTTTGGTATAATAAGTATAGGAGTATGAAATACTATCAATTGTCATTTACTTTAGAAAAAAGTATAAGAGGTAATTATGAAATGCCTCATACTATTAGTATAGACTCCCCTAATTTTCTAAAATACATCTTAGATAATAATAAAACTATCTCGATGTATTTTGAAAATAGAAAGAACTTGTATGACGAAATGCCGGATAATCTTCGAGGTAAACTAATTAAACGAAATGGCGTGATAGACTTTATGGATTTCACACCTTCTTGCTTAAGTTTGGTTGCGGTAGTTAGCTATATAATAAAACAAATTTTTGAACATTTGAATGTTTCAAAAGACGAGTATGTATTCAAGAAAATATCTATCAAAGGTTATGCTGAAGAGTTCTATCTTTTATTTATCCCCATAATACCAGATATTGAGTTTGTTTATCCCAAATGTATATTTAAGGATATGTTTGATAATGGAAACATTAAGACATTCAATAATCGCACAGAATATTATAATGACTCTAATGATTATTGTTTGAAAAAAGTGGTATTAAAGGACATATATAAAGATTATGATTTATTGTATCCTCAAGGAGGCGGCTTCTTTTTCTCAGAACGAATAGTTAATGCTATGCAACGCGAAAACATTGTTGGATACGACCTTGTTAAAGGTGGATATTTTTATGAAGAAATAGATTTTGCCTAAAACTGCGAAATGCAAATCCAAAACGACATTTAAACAAAATACAAGAGGCCACGAATAGCAACGGAAAATAATGAAACTGACCGATAAAAAAATTTGGATAGCATGGACAAGTTTGACCATTCTGATTGTCGTATGGTGCATGATTGAGGACGAAGATAAAGCCCCGGAGTTACATGATTGTAATTCCATGGGATTATCTCATAAGATTAGTCAGGATTGTATAAAAGACACAATCTATACGACCTTTGCGGAATATGATGAAACCGTTTTGGAACATGAGCAGAAGATTATCAATCATGTGAGGCAACTGGCGGTTATAACAGCAAAAGACAGAAATAATGTATGTAAGTCAGAACTTACTTTTATCGGCTCTGTTCTCAATTCGGAGAATGACACCATAACGTTTATTAAAAAAGAAGATATTTTTGGACTACAACAAAGCCCTCATGGAAAAGGGAACATTATCGTTTATAAAAATAGGATTAGACAAGGTTATTACTCAAACTTTGACAAAGGATTTTTTGTAGAAATCAAGAACAATATGTTATACATAAAAGATGTAAAGGACATGGATTCGGACGGGAATCCTGTCCTTGGAGACCTCAATTCAATCAGCTTCATGAAGGAGATACCCGATAGTATTTTTATTTATACAGAGAATGATTATGGAGACGAGCATATGTTAATAAGAAAGGAAGCAAGCGATGAAACTGACCGATAAACGATTTTGTATATTTGATAAGACGATATGAAGAGTTAAAAAATGGCAAAGAGACACAAAGATAGAATCGCCTCTAAATCTACAAAGATTGAGAAATCGTATTATAAATTATTTGTGCTGTATAGCATAATTTTACTTATAGGGATTTTTCACCCACAATATTTTGGCGTATATTATTTAGAATATTCCTTCTTATACATAATTGTTTTACCAATATGTTTAATCGTAGGAATATATTTGAAATTTATCAAGAAAGTAAAGGGGGGAACTTTTTACCTAAATCTTTGGGCGACTTTCTGCATAGTGTTTTCATTTTATACTAATGCAAATGCTATTTTTGCTTATAAGCAAAAAATAAACTATTTTTCATCTGAAATAGAAAGTGTGGAATCCAGTTCATATCGCTCACCGGCATTTTTATCATTTCAAATAGACGATGGAAGTATCGCATTGATAGTTACAAATGAATATCCTGTTAAGGAAGAAATGGAACGAGGAGAAACCGTAAGAATTTCAGGGCAATATAAAAAGGGGATGCTTTCTTCTATTATGATTGTTGATTACACCGTTTATTAACAATAGTAGGAAATCATAGACCTATGCCTCTTTGTCCTTTCTCAATCTTCCAGTAATACCGACCTTCCGCGACATCGCCAAACTCATTGAGTGCATGGCGATGTTTTATTTCGTCAAAAGGCTGTCGGCTCTCCGCATAGTCACAGAGCCATGCGCCGATTGCTTTCTGCTGTTCGGTGGTCTCGCCGTAAGACTGCATCACGCTCTTGATGTCGGCGGCTTCGGAGAGGAATAAGATTGCCGTTTATGGATTCTGTACTTTTCATCGTTGTCAGAGGCCGTTTTTATGCGACATTCGTGAGATGATTGAGCAATGGACACGGCATAATACCCCTAATGTCAGGAATTTTAGCTAACTTTGCATTAGCATAGGCTGTTTGTCGGCCTACTTTTTAATATGGCTAAACGAAACTTTGTATCGACATATAGTCTTTTATGGGTGCTTATAATAGCTTTTATTACAGGCGCTGTATTTTCATGCACTGACAATTCGGAGGCAGAGAAACGGTTGACGAGTGCGGAGGCACTGATGAATCAGCATCCCGATTCGGCTTTGGCTATTCTGCAAGGCATAGACCGTTCATCCCTCAGTTCGGGCAAGGAGAAAGCCCGATATGCGTTGCTGATGTCGCAGGCCCTCGATAAGAACTATATCGACACAACCACCTTTGATATCCTCCAGCCCGCGATTGATTATTACACTGATAAAGGCACTCCCGATGAAAAGCTAAAGACATTCTACTATCAGGGTCGTATCTATCAGAACAAGGGCGATGAAGATAACGCCATGCTTTCTTTCATAAATGCACGGGAAATAACCGGTGTCACCGACACCCTGACATTCGCGCATCTGCTTGTGGCGCAGGGCGTCCTTTATCTGCGGCAATATAAGACCACTGATTTTGTAGAGAATAATCTTGAAGCCGCTAAATTGTACGGCGCCATCGGCAGGCACACTCTTGAAATCGGCAGCTACGCCAAAGCATTGAACGGATATGTCACGATGAACGACCGGCATGCAGCCGACAGTGTAATGTCAATCTGCATCCCCTTGACAAGAGAATATCCTGACGGCGAAGCGTCACTGTTCCCCGCCATATTGGGCTATACGATTGATTTCGGCTCCCCTGACGATATAAAGGCTTTTTTAGACAATTACGGAGACTTCGAGCTTGACCGCGATGCCGCGGCTACTCAAAAATCGGTGAGCTTGACAAGGCATGGGATATGATCACATCTGTTTCTCCGGGTGCTCACCCTGCGGACTCGCTGAAATATGCGACGGTGAAACTTGATATTCTGGAACGGCAGGGCAAGTATGAGGAAGCCTTTGATTTATATAGGGATTATTCCGCTATGCTTGAACGATACCAGTATGAACTTCTCACCCAAGATCTGTTGTTCGCAGACAAGAAACATCAGCTTGAGGTGGATGTTCTGCAAGAGAGAACGCAAAAGGAACGCTTCGTCTGGATTGCGCTCGGCGTCATACTGTTGCTGATAATCATATATCAGATGTGGGTGAGGAAATTGAGGATTGAGCATGAGAATGATTTGCTTAAAATCCAAACTTTGCAGCAAAACCTTTTTGAAAACGGACAAAAACAGAACGAGGCGAAAGAAAGAATCCAAAAATTGTTCCAGTCCCGTTTTCATCTTCTTGACGGACTCGCATCTTCTTACTATGAGTCAAAGGAAACCGGACAGGAACAGAAACGTATATTCGCAGAGGTCAAGGAATCCATCAATAATTTCAGTTCCGATGAAACGATTACGGAACTGACAGAAATTGTCAACGGATACAACAACGGACTGATGGACCGTTTCAGAGCCGATTTCCCGAAATTGTCCAAATCACGCTTCCGGTTCGCCCTTTATCTTTTCTGCGGATTCTCCCTGCCTTCGATCAGTATTTTCACCGGCATGGAATTAAGGAATGTCTATGTCCATAAATCTCGCCTGAAGTCGGTGATTTCCGGTAGCGATTCCCCCCACAAGGGCGAATATCTCCGATATTTTGAGTAATTCGCCCGTATGCAAGGTGATGCAAGAAAATATTTTTGGCCTCTATTGATTATCAGCGACTTATAGGAGCAGATGCAAGGTAATGTAGTTTGAGGCATCCTTGGATTGGAGTAATTTTGCATTGTAAAACAACCAAAAATTACTCATGAAAGAATCCCTCAAATACGGACTCCTGACAGGTCTTGGATATTGCGCGATTGTCGGCGTGATACACCTCGTGGGCCTGTGCATAGGATACATTGCCGGAGGTGTTGACAACTTCCTTTATTCATCGAGGCTCTATATGTATTTTGCGGTCGGCGGATTGTGCGGCTCATTCATCTGCGGTTTCCTTTATCCGATAATTCTGTCGAGATATGTATCCCGGTATATGTCGGAATATCCCGATGTGCCGACTCACTATATAAAGGAGATTAGTCGCGGGAAACTATTGTCAAACTATTATCATATCATTGCTCTGGTATGTATAATCTGCGGCGTCGGGTTCCTGCACTCGATTGACAGATTTCCCCTCTTGGTGTGCGTTCTTTTGTCTGGTGGCTTATTATTCCTGTTCTTATACATCAAGAATAAAAAACGCTATCAAAACATATAAATCACTTAAGATAAACTGTATATAATATGATAACGAGAAAACTATTATTAACCGCTGTGTTCGGAGTAGGCGCACTCCTTGTCGGGTGTAGCGATGACAATACAGTTTTCAATGAGCCGGAAGTGATCAGAGCATACGAAACTGATGCGCAGGTAATGGCTCAGTTTGTAGAAGTTGACCGAACTACTGGCACTTATGTTCTTAACCCGGATAAGAAGGTGACAGCCTCCGATTATATACTCAATCGAAGCAGGGAAGAACTTATGGCTGTTAACCAGATTAACAGAAATCGTTTCATCAAAGAAATGGAGGCTGTAAACCGCCAACTTTCGGCAGCAAAACGTTCCGGAATGGCAAGTGCCTTTGTTTACTCCACACAGACATCAAACCTCGTTATTGATGGCAATGATGATGATTCATTCCAGATCGCAAAACTTGACGATAATGCTAATTGTTTGAGTCGAGTTGCCTCTTTGACTTTAGAGAATGGCAAAAACCGGAGTACCAGTTTCTTCACTCATTCAGACATGACAATGACCGTTAATTCCGGAAGCGGCTCTATATTCTATTGTGCGCAGGTATCGCTGGGAGATCAGAGCAATGAAAATGCCGAGATTGTCTTCATATCGGGTGTAAAATCTTTTATACCTGCTCATTCCTATCTGCTTATCGCACCGGCAATACTTGACGGAAATAAAACCATAAGCGGAATATCATTAATCGGCGATAGCAATGTAACTGTTTCTATTACATTATGAAGCTTTTGAATTATCTTGCATTGACTTTGGTTACATTTGTTCTCGTTTCATGTGAGGAACGAACCGGTTATTATACCAATGAGCAGCAAGAAATAATTGCGAAACTGACTGCGAATGAATGGAGATTGGTCTATGAACATATCCCAAACTTTGAACCTGATGAACTTCAAGAAGAAGGATGGGTATATAAATTCAATGCTAATGGCACAGGTTCATTCAAATGGATGAAATGGGAAGACGGAAGTATCAATGACGAACCTACATATTTTCATTGGACTTTCACAACTGATAATTTCAACGTAATATACATTGACAAAACGGAGCGGTTCTTTTTGATAGATAAACTGACAGCAAAAGAATTATGGGTTTATAACTCATATCAAGACCCTGTATTGTATCCAAATGCCGATGAAGTGTTTTGGAAATTTGTAACACAATGATTTGGTTATACTTAGAATGACAGTATTAAACGTAAAGAAAAGGAGAGAAGTATATATTGAATTTTGTCATTGTCAAGTCCGATAGCCTTGCGATAATAAGCAAAAGCGACTAAAAAATATGTCACTTATGAATAACCGTATCATTACAACAATATACTGCGCCATTATTACGATAGCGGCAATGGCGCAGACGGAAACGCCCGACAGCGTAAAGACACAAGAACTTGACGAGGTGGTTGTCGAAGCCCAGATGCAGCGCACTAACGCTACATCTTCAACATATACCCCGACCACAAGGCAGAAATCGTCCGCGCAAAACGCCATTGACCTTTTGCGACAGCTCGCCATTCCGCAAATCAACATCAATCTTGTTGACAATGTTGTTACGACACCAAGCGGTCAGAATGTCGCGGTCTATATCAACTATATCCCTGCCTCGGCAGAGGAAATCGAGGGTATTATGACATCTGATGTGCGGCGTGTCGAATATCTCGATTTCCCTACCGACCCTCGTTTTCAGGGCAACGAGCATGTAGTCAATTTCATCATGCAGAAATACGAATACGGCGGCTACACCAAAGCGACGGTAAATGAAAATTTCCTTGTGGGAAAACTGTCAAGCCGTGCTTCAATATATTCAAAGTTCGCATATAAGCGAATGACATACGATTTATATGCAGGTGCGTCAAATCACGACATCAGACATTCAGGTACATCAACCATTGGGAACTATACTCTTGAAAACGCCTCCGGCGAACCGTACCTTATTACGCGAAACGAAATATTCGACAACTCTCATTTCAGGTATAACCAGTACCCCGTTACGTTCAGAGCCATTTACGATTCCGACAAAGTGCAGATTGCAAACACTGTCGGCTTTAACTTCGATCAGTCGCCGACGGCTGAAACATCCGGCAAGCTGTCGTTTGTACCCCGACAGGCAGAAGACTACCCATATAGCAGATACGAGCCTTACACCAGCCGTTATATTATATGGTCTGGCAATTACTATTTAATTCTGCCTCGAAATTTCCATCTTAGCGTTTCGCCCGGCATAAATTACGGACACACAAACAACAATTACCGCTATCAGATTTCAGCCACCGATGCCATAGTAAACGACTCCAAAGAAAATGTATGGCAGTTCAGAGGAAGCGCCACTCTTTACAAGATATTCACAGACAGACAAAACGGCTTCTTCCGCGCTTATTACGGTTCCACATCCAATGATGTGAGCTATTTAGGCACATCTCCTTACGACAATGATTTCCTCGACACCTATGCCGGAGCCGCACTCGGTTACAGCTTCTCCAACAATCAATGGAATGTGAGTGCTGATGTGGCTCTGCAATGGGAGAAGAACAAAATCAACGACCAGTCCGTTTCAGAGGCCTATCCTCTCGCTAATGTATCAGCCGGATTTTCTCCTTCTCAGAAACATTCTTTCCGCGCATACTTCCATTTCGGCGCGAACTATCCCGGTGCAAGCGAGAAAACGCCGAATATACTGCAACAGAACGAACTGATGTACTATACCGGAAACCCCGAAATCGGACTTTCCCGACAGGTTACGTTCAACTTGTCTTACAACTGGATGCCGTCTAACAAATTCTCGGCTTCGGCTTTTGCCCAATACTTCGGAGAATATAACCTGTATGTGCCTGTTTACGAGCCATACGACGGTGGGAGTGCTTTGCTTCGCACTTTTGAAACTGACGGCGATTATAACCGTACTCAAATCGGAATGTCGTTTAATTACAAACTGTTAAATGGCAATCTTCAACTTGCGGCATCGCCATCAATTTCAATCTATCGTATGACCGGATTATTTGACATTAAACGGAGTCCGTTCACTTGCAACGCATCGGTTACTTATTATCTTGGTAATTTCTACTTTCAGACATCGTATCAGACAAGAAACCTGACAGTGCAGGGCAATCGTGGAGTAATATATAAAGACCGTGATTTCTACCAGATACTCGCAGGATGGAGCCGGGCAAACTGGAATATCAGGGTAAGCGCGATGAATCTATTTCGCAATGACTGGCTCTGTGCTACTAATACGTTGTCAACTCCTTTATATTCAGAAACACGATTCGTTGATGGAAACAACTTTCATCGCCGTTTGAACCTTTCGGTGACATACACTTTCGGTTACGGAAAGAAAGTACAACGGGGCAACGAGGTCGGAGAACAATCAGGCGCATCTTCAGCTATTATGAAATAAGCAACACCAATATTATCGGTATTAATAACATAAAAATAACTTAAGATGAGAAAAGTCGTCACATTAGCTTGTCTCATATCCAGTGTTATAAGCATTAATGCTCAAATCATTGAAACAGGAGAATCTAATCTTGTATGGGGTGTGCGTGCTGCCTTTGATGTAAATCTGCCGGGAAAGGTGCATGGCAATGTGATCGATGATCGAATGTTCCGCAATGGTACAGGAGGAACAATCGGCGCAGTCTGTAATATCTTTCTTAGAAACAAATTCTATCTTGAACCAGCCGTTTCATTGTTTTATGACACGTACTCCTATAAATATAACGGAGTAACAATTACTGGAATAGATTTTGAAGAAAGCGATCCGACAGTATATAAGTTTGGCATCCGTATTCCGGTAGTAGTCGGATATAGCATCTACTTAACCGACCGAATTTCTATTGCTCCATTCACTGGACCGGAAATGAGCTATTCTTTTGCCGGGGCAATAAAGATACATGACAGGAAAAAGTTGGAAATTGATGATACATCACTATTCGGAAAGTTCGGTAATCAACGCCGTTTTGAATGTGGCTGGAAAATAGGTATCGCTTTCTTTACAGGTTTGTGGAGTTTTAATATTGATGGTACAATAGGGATGACAAATCTTATGACCAACGGTACAAGATTCCACGAAAATCGTGGAAGTGTGAGCGTTACCCGATATTTTTAATTACTATTCTTCAACAATACATTATGCGAAAAGTTCTTTTTTATCTTTTGATAACATTATCTTTAGTGAAAAGTAATGCTCAGTCATACGACGAGCGACTTGCTGCTGCAATGAACTCAGGTGACTGGTTTGCGTTGGACTCCATATACAATGCAACACCCAAAGACTCAATATCCGATTTTATTGAGGTATATTCGCGATGCTTGATTGGCAACCGTCTTAATCGTCCCGATGTTTCTATACCGGCATTTACCGAATTATTCAATAATCAAGCATCACAACTTGACTTGAACAATATCCTGAATTCAGCAATGATGTTTGCGATGGATTTAGGCAGAACCGGGGATAATGCAACGGCAGGAGCCGTAATAAACTCAGTGCTTAACAGCACAAAGCAGTATCTGGATTCTGCGACAATCAATACATTTCAACAGCAGATCAATCAGTATACGGCCTTATCTCATTATAGCCCATATACTATAAAATTCGAGTCTGAAAATGGAAAAATTCCATTTACGATAGCCTCTGTCGGTAAAGAAGGACACGAATCCGTGTTGATGCGCCTTACTGATTCCTATATCAATGGAATGAAAACAGATATAACTTTTGATACCGGAGCTGCTATGAATATCATTTCGGATTCATTAGCCCGCAAATTCAATCTCATTCCGCTTAATGATAGTGGCAATGTGACAGGTATTGGGCAGGCTTCAGGTAAGTTGGCAATAGCCAAAGAGCTTAAAATAGGCAACATAAGTATTACTGATGTTCCGTTTTTGGTGATAGATATAACTTCTAATAACGAGGAAGCGGATAAGTTTATGGACTGTTTCAATATTGTGGTAGGTAGTGAACTGATGCTTCGTCTTAAAGATTTGACGCTTGATTTTGTAGATAGACACATCTGCATCCCTGCAAATCCTCCCTGCAAAACTGACATTCCTTCAAATATTTGTTTTTCCTCTCAAATGAATTTATTGACAAATGGAGTCATTCACAATAATCCAATGCTGATGTGCATTGATTCCGGCGATGCTTCTTTTGGTTCATTAGGAAGCAATTTCTATGATAGAAACAAAGATTTTATTACATCAAATTTTAAGACGGACACTATCCGTACAGCAGGTATTGGTGGAGTACATTTGTCAGAATGTTATGAAATGTCAGGTCTGAAACTCACACTTGGCAACAATTCAGTTGTTATTCCCAATATAATTGTGTTATTACAAGACTCTCCTAATGGTTATGACTGCAATTTAGGATTAAAAACGTTAATGCTTTTTGATAAAATAAGGTTTAACCTTGTGGATTTTGTGCTGACAACAGAACCTTCTCTGTGCAACTCAGTCGATTGTCTCAAATGAGGTAGTATTCTATACAGCCCAATTTTAACAAACTTAATCCGCATAATATATTAAGAAGAAATTATCATTAGCAGTAACTGATATACTATGACACTAAAGAATATTAAAGTTGTATGAAAAAAGTTGGCTTACTTATATTCACGTTGCTTATCTTTTGGGTAAGTGCTTGCGATGATGACACTCCGGACTATCCTGATACCAAACTCATTAAAGGACAGTGGCAATTAGTTGAGGACGGGAGCAATGATGAACCGCTTATATACCGTTTTACTACCGACGGCGAAAACACTTGGTCGTGGGGTGGACTCGTCACATATTATCTTTTACCTGACGGAACAGCCGATTTCTATAAGAGATATACATGGCACGTTTCAGATCCTGCGAATGAAGAAGACGGAAAACCGCGCCTTGAACTCACTTGGTATGACGCTCCAGACAGTGACAATTTATGGGATGCAACGGAATATTATATAGTCGTAAAATTAACACCGACAGAAATGTGGCTGAAGCCACACCAGAAAGGTGTCCCCGATGACATCAAGAAATTCATCCGGCGCAACGACCTCCCGATTCCCTCTTTACAATTCCCTAACTGGTAAACAGTTTTTTCATACAAACCTCCGGCCCTCGGCAATCGTTGCCGGGGGCTATTGATGAATTAGAAACCCAAAATGAAATACAATATGTTTAACCCAATCAACAACAGACATGAACAAAGTTCTTATAGTTGATGCCTCCGAATCCGACCGTCGGCTTATGTCAGGCTTGCTCACGCGAGCCGGCTACGAGCCGATAACGGTGGATAGCATGGAGGTAGCCAAAGAGGAGGTGGCGAAACTGCCACCCGGCGCGGTCGTGGTAACGGCGATGAAATTCGCCCACGGCACCGCGCAAGAGTTAATTAACTGGCAAAAATGCGAGGGATACAAGTTTCCAGTTATTGCCATAGTAGATTACATTAATGCCGTAGATCTTCTCTCGGTGATGCGCGATGGTGGTGCAGTGGATGTCGTACAGCGTCCGGCAATAGACAAGCAACTCATCGAAACCGTCTGCAAATATGCCAAACCGGAAAGCGTTGTGATTCAGCTTGACAATGCGTTGATTCCCAGACGGAGCGAGAAATTCAAGGAGATTGAACAATCTATCGGGCGCATAGCCCAAACTAACGCCAACTGCATTATCTTCGGTGAAAGCGGGATGGGCAAGGAACAGATTGCACGGCAAATATACCTCCAAAGTTCCCGGACGCAGAAGCCGATAACGGTAATCGAGGCAGGCGGGGCCGAACTTGTAGGACTTCATGACCCGAAATCAGACCGTAACGAGATGTATAACCGCATCAAGAGCTACTTCCAGAATGCGGCAGGAGGTACAATCATTCTGAAGAATATCCAGTTGCTCAACTTTGAGAAACAATCGGTGTTCTTGCACATTCTTTCGGAGGAACATCCCGATGTGAGGATGATATGCACTGCCAACGGCACACTGATGAAAATGCTTGCCGAGGAAGATTTCCGCGACAACCTTTTCTATATGTTGCGCCAGTCTGGTATCACAGTGCCGCCATTGCGCGAGATGACCGAGGATATTCCGGACATTGCCGATTATCTTCTTGCCATATATGCGCATAAGACATCCCAGACAAGAAAGCGACTCGACGCATCGGCAATCAAAGCTCTGAAACTGTATCCGTGGCCCGGCAATATCCGCGAACTGAAAGACACTATTCTCATGGCTGCCTTCCATGCCGACGGCGATGCCATATCTGCCGATGACCTTGTTTTCAGCGACATTCAGCCGGAAACAGCCGAAGATCTGACCCACCGCAATCCGAAAGCGGAGAAAGACCGCATCATAAGGGCCTATATCCGTGCCGGAACATGGAGAGGTGCCGCAAAACTGCTGAATGTGTCCGAAAAGACACTGATTCAGCTCCGTAAAAAGCACCATATCAATTCCTACGGAGAAATTGAGGCTTGATTACCTCGATAAAAATGCGTAACTTTGCAACGCATAATCGCAAAGAATAGTGGCTGAGGAGTCGGCCGCATCAAAAATACAGGATAACATAACTTCCGCATAAGTTCTATTGTAAATCTGGACAATTTATAGGAACGAGCTTGGCGTGATGCTTATGCTATGCTTATCGCATAGCGTGCATTCATGTCTAAATCGTTCAAGGCAGTCCAGAGCCAACAATAGAGTTAGCGTGAAATGCACGCTATTTTTTGACCTGGTCTAAGCCATTTATAACTCTCAAATCCTTTACCTTTGGAAAAACACGGTTGGTTGTTCGCCAACAGTCAAGATTTAACATCACAATTATTCTATCTCTGAAATCTTCATTGTTTCAGCGCGTTACAACTTTAACACTCCTTAAATCGCCCTTTCTAAAATCCATTCGGTTATAATTGCAAACGAGGCGCAATCCTCGACAAGTCTAACTCAAAACACATATAACCGTATGGAAGCAACAATTCCCCCAAACGCCGCAGGCTTCAACAGGAAGCCTAAACAGAGAAAGCGCATCAACGGGCGCAAGTCAGCAACCCGCAAGTCCGGCTTCAATCCGCTTGCCGGAATGCCCGACGAAGCTAAGGCATGGATGTTAGGCTCGATGTTTCTCATCGCCGCCGCAAAGATACTCGGCCCGGTTATCGGGTTCGATGTCCCGGCACTCCGCAAAACAAACATAGCCACCGACTGAGCCTATGCAACATAACGACACGTACGAGGTCGACTTCAAGACCGCCGCAAACGCATACGTTTCACTTGTGGAGCAGCGCGCAAGAAGTCCCGGTCAGTACCCGACGGGAAACCGACCGCGATTATACTTCCACGGAGAGCCGATTATTCTTCTCGAAGACATCGTAACCGGGCTTGATGTCAGCGAGAAAACAATAAGACGCTACCGCGACGCAGGAAAAATCAAGGTTTACGAGAGCATAGAGGGCAATATCAAGTTTGTGCTTCAATGCGACCTCGACAGGTTTCTCGAAAACTCCTTCATCAGTTCGTCCCATCCAGACTATAAGACTGTGAAGAAGAAATCAACCAACGGCGGAAACGCCACCCACACCACCACTAAATCATAATTCATTATGGACCAAACTCCCGACCAGCAGGAAGTGCTGATCGCCCGCGACAACACAAGCGGGCAGGTGGGAGCAGTCGTAGAGCAGAATCCCGACGGCACTCCCCAAATGGCTGATGTCAAATCCACGCCATTAAGCGAACTGATAAAGTTCAACAAAGGGCAGAACCCCCTCGAAGCGTTCATGTCGAATTTCATGCGGCAGGCCAAGAACCCCACGCTGTTCAGCTTCTTCAAATTACAGGAAGACAAATACGAACTTGTAGGCCCCGCAATGGCGGACATCATCAAGAATCCCGGCGACAATGCCGAAATGCTCAAGCCTTACGAAGTGGAACTGAAAGCCCCCGCACAGGTAGAGAAGCAGGAACCGGCACCGGCGCAGCAGCCGGAAACGGCAGGCATGAAGCAGCCGCCCATCGACCGCGACAGCATCGACTGGGTCAAAATAGAACAGCAGTGGGGCATAAAGCGCGACGACCTTGAAAAATCAGGGGCACTCGACCAGATGGTCTATAACCATAAGTCGCCGCAGCTATTTACTGTAACGCCACGTTTCGGCGACGAGACATTCTCCCTTCAGGCGAAACTCTCGTTCCGCAGCAACCCCGACGGCTCATATTCACTCGTGCCTCACTTCATCCGCAATGAGCCGCAGCTCGATCAGGAATTCAAGGGCTACACTTTCACAAAGGAGGACAAGGCGGAACTCCGCAAGACCGGCAATCTCGGCAAAGTCGTTGAACTCGCCGACCCCAAGACAGGGGAAATGAAGAAGTGCCTCGTGAGCATAGACAGACTCACCAATGAGATAGAGGCCATGCCGGTGGATAAAATCTACATCAAGCCCAAAGTCGCCAACATCAGCCTCGATATGCAGGCTATCGGCATACTCAAAAACGGCGGTATGATACGCGAGCAGCACGTGGAACTGCCCAATGGTGCCAAATTCACCGCCGACCTGCAATACAACGCCGCAAAACGCGACATCGTGTTCGTCAATTCCGATGTTTACCGCCAGAAGCAGGAACAGAACAGTTCCCAGCAACAGCAAGTCCGGGATTCATGGCACAATCCCGACGGCTCCGTCAAACGCCTCGAACACTGGTGCAAGCTGCCACTGAACGAACAGCAGCAGGCCGATTATCTCGCAGGCAAAAAAGTCCTCGTAGGCGAGACCAAGGACAAATTCGGTAACGACTGCACCGTCTATTTCCAGTACAATCCCGAAAAGCGTCAGCCAGAGACCACGCGGGTATATCCCGACCGCGACAAGGTCGTCGGCATCGCCGAGGAAAGCAAGACCCAGTATGCCGTGAACAATAACGGAGCGACCAACGAGGCGACCAAGAACGTGCAGGAACCACTCCAGCGCGGGCAGACCGCCCCGAAGGACGAAAACCAGCAGAGGCAGCAGCGTAAGCCCAGAGGCCCAAAGCCTTGACCGCCACTCACCGCGCATATTCCACAATCAGTTTTATACTGCGATTCACCCGACATGATTGCCGCCGCATAGCCGCGATTCCAACCACTATGTCCACAGCAAAGCAATAAGTATCCCAACCTGCGGCCAACCGTGTCAACCCAAACACAACTATCCCCAAGTCACGGGGATGGGCGACCGTCCCCGTGACTTTCATAAAATCACCCCTAAACCCACATTAAATTTATGATTCTTATTATCTGCGAGAACATTCTCGCCACCAAGACCGTCGCCCTTTCTCTGGGCGCGAACACCGAAGCCGCCAACGGCATCTACGCATCCGACACCGTCACCGTCGCCAACATACCGCCCCGTTTCATACGCCAGACTCCGCTGCGCGAACTGGCCGAAGGAGAATATCCCTTTATGCCCGACAAGTTCCGTATGTCGGTGACGATGAAAGAGCTGGAGCGACAGCTCAAACCCCTGTTCCGTGAAGCCGGGGAAGTGGTGTTCGCCTCCGACGGCGGAGCCGACGCACAGGCACGCTTCTTCAACATCTGCCGCCACTTCCGTGTCGGATGCCCCCGCAGCAGAATGTGGCTCACGCGCCTCAGCTACGGCGCCATACGTGGAGCCTTCCACTTCCGTGAGTCCGGGCGACACCTGCACCGCCTCGCACAGACCGGCCTTGTGTCGAAAGGCATGGATCTGATGTTCATATACAACATCAACCAGACATTTCTCCATATCGGCCTACCTGAATACGACCTTACCCGTCAGGAGGCAATCGCCCTTGATTATGTGGGCGACCTTACCGGCCGTTTCGACAACTATAACGGTATTCCCGACGGACATTCAATCCGTGTGAATGTCAACGGCGGCGAAGGATTTGAATCCGAAGCCGTCTGGGAGGCCGAGGAAGACGCCCTCGCAGTCGCCGAAGAAATCCCTGTCGGTGAGACGGTATCGGCCACGCTGACGGTTGACGAGACCGACCGCTTCAATATCCGTTTCCACACACTGTTCACGCTCCAGATGGACGCCTTCAACAATCTCGGCTTCATGCCCGCCCAGACTCTCAGGCTGGCACAGAGCCTTTATGACAAGGGGCTTATCTCGTCGCCCATGACACGTTGCTCACATCTTCCCGAAAAACTTCGAGGTCATATCCAGACGGTATTCCCCGACACGCCCGGTTACCGCTGGGGCGAGAACGACGCGACCATCGACCACCATGCGATAATCACCCTCCGCGCCATAGATCAGGAACTTCCCGAAAAGGAGAAGCAGCTCTACTGGCTAATATTCAACCGCATGAAGGCGGTGGTGGAGCAACAGCCGAGCCGCAAGTATGCCACCGTAGAGTTCAAGATAGGCGAAGCCGTGTTCTACCGCCAGTGGGAGCTTACCGGCGAGGCGTATGAAGTGACCGAGACGGGCACGTTCCAGACCGGCGTTACTATCGCAGACGCGGCTGTATATCCCTGCGATGCCCCGGTAGCCGAATCCAACGCCTTCACCGATGTGATGTGCGCCGTGACCTCAAAGGCGGAGTATGTCGATGAGATGATGCACACCAACGTGCCGTACACACTTGAAACCGGCGACTACGGCAGCGCACTGGACAGCCTCATACGCAAGGGACTCGTCACCCTCGACGGCGACGATGTGTATCTCTCGCCCGAAGGCCAGTATGTCTATGACGAGTTTGCCGGCCGCGAGTTCGCCGAGATGCTGCTCACATGGCAGTTCGAGGCTAACGACCTCTATCAAGGCGACCAGTCCGGACGCTCGGTAATCGAGGACTTTTCCGGCTCCCTGCTGTACATGATAGAGACAATCGACCCCGAAGCCGGAGAGTAAAACGCTGCAATCCGCTGTAAATCGCATTTCTATCAAAAATAACCGACCCAACATAGCCGAAAATCGGATAGAAATCGCTAACTTTGCCACTGAATCGCAGTCATAAATTTTATTTTTGATTGTGGATTTAGTGGTGAGGCAGCGGGAGGGATACCCGCTGCCTTTTTACAGCCCTTACCCCAACCACCACCAAATCCACTGAAATTTATGTCAGAATTTATCCAGATAGAAAAGGCGGTTTTTGAGGAAATCATGAGCAGAACATCGTATCTCCGCAAAGTAATAACCGCTTTATATGAACGAATCCGTAACAAAGAGCCTGATGATTGGCTCACAATGGAACAGCTCTGCGAACTTCTTAATATCTCCCCATCAAAAGCTCGCTCCTTGAAGAAAAGCGGACGCATAGGGTTTGTAAAAAGCGGCAAAAGCTGCCTGTTTCTTGCCAATGATGCTTTTAGTCTGATGGAACGTGTAGAAGCTGTTTCGGTCAATGGGCAATAATAAGAATAGCGAGATAAAAAATTTCTATGCCGATAGTCTTGCAATACTTGAAATTATAGAAAGATTGAATGAAGGAATCCGCCCCACGCTGTTAGGCAAAAGGTTCTATACAGATGCCCAGCTTGCAGAAAAGCTCAATATTTCAAGGCGTACCTTGCAGGAATATCGGGATAACGGCCTGATAGCTTATTATCGACTTGATGGCAAAATACTATATGCTGATGACGATGTGGAAACATTTTTGAAATCCACTTACCGACCCAAATACTGAATATGAGACGCGGCCACCGGATTACCCGATGACCGCGTTTCTGCTTAGGATGGTTACTGTCAGATGATTTGCAGAGTGTTGAACTTGCTCCGCATGGTAGCCATGCCGTCATACACGGCTTGGTCTTGCATCTTTGCGTAGATTTGCGTTGTTTTTATATCGCTATGACCAAGCATCTTGGATATAACCTCTATCGACACGTTGTTGCAGAGCGACATAGACGCGAATGTATGACGGGCGACATGAGTGGTGAGATGCTTTTTGATTTTCGCCAGATCAGCTATCTCTTTGAGATATGCGTTCATCTTTTGGTTGGTGATTACAGGCATCACCACGCCCTTTGCCTTGACAACCGGATGCTCGGCATATTTTTGAATGAGCTGACGGGGTACTTCCAGCATTGGGACGATGCACATTTCTCCAGTCTTTGCACGAGCCTTGCGTATCCATGTATTACCGTTGTCATCATTCTGAATGTCGCCGGTGGTGAGAGCCTTCATATCGCAGAAGGCAAGTCCGGTAAAACAACAGAATACGAATGTATCGCGCACTATCTCCAGACGGGGAAGTTCCTTCAAGTCAAGTTTCATGATGACCTTGAGTTCTGCCTCGGTGAGAAACTCACGCTCATTGTAGGTACGCTGATACTTTTTCCCGATGAACGGATCATGGGTTATCCACTTGTGCGCAAGCGCATACTGCAACACGTTCTTCACACAACGAAGATAACGGACGGCTGCGTTATTGGCACATCCTTTCTTCATGCGGAGAAAATGCTCGAAATCATCAAGCATGCCCGATGTTACCTCCTTTATAGGCATATCCGGAGCGTTGTATTGAAGTTGGAAGAAATCTTCCAGATAATCAACACATCGAGTCCAACGCTGATAAGTGGGCTTCACGATGTCGCCACGGTCAAGTTCTTCCTTGCGTTTCTCGTTGGTCTCGCGGAATACCTCACACATCATCTTCGGCTTGTCCATAGTGCCGAGATAATGGGCTTTGAGGATTGCAGGATTCACCAGTTTGTTCTCGCGTATGAGCATGTTGTGAATCTCACAGAAACGGGCACGCACCATTTCAAGGAATTTGTTAAGCTCCTTGTCGCGGCGCGATGTGCCGTCGCTCAGGTTGCGCTTCTGGTTCCAGTGTTTCGGGTTCACTGAACGACCGACTGTAAACTCGGTCATCTGCCCGCCGACCGAAATACGGGCGTAGAGCGGATATTCGCTCCTGTCGGTCTTTGGCTTTCTGGCATAGAAAGTCAAGGTGAAATAAGAATCGGATGTCATTTCTCTGTGGGTTTAATGGTTACTTAAATATAATCATTTTACCCGACATATCAAAACGAAGAAAAGCATCTGATCTCGCGGAGAAAGTCATCTACGTAATTCACGCCAGTTATCCTATAAACCGTGAGTCGGACTCACGGAGTAAAACGGCGCAAAGCGCAGAAATCGGCGTTGTGAAGTCGTTTGAGAGGGGATATATAGTTAAATAATATTTCAAGAGTTAAAGAGTGTTTAGAAACTCCGAAAATTGCGACCCTAACCGGGTCAAAGGTTCGCTCCCGCGTTCAAAACCCCACTTTGAGAGGCTTACTTATAGGCTAACTGCCGATAACTCAGCCGACTCACTGACGGTTCCTGCCAACCGTGAGTCGAATTACTCACGGAAGTGAGTACTCACTAATGACTCACTCACAACCTCTGTATTCTGCGCAGGACTGAAATTTTGGCAAATTAAAAAAGCACTGAAAATCAAGTGATTTCAGTGCTTTGCGGCGATTTGCCATTTTTGATTGTGACCTCGGAGGGGATCGAACCCTCGACCCAATGATTAAGAGTCATTTGCTCTACCAGCTGAGCTACGAAGTCATTCTTCTATTTCCTGAAAGGTGACCTCGGAGGGGATCGAACCCTCGACCCAATGATTAAGAGTCATTTGCTCTACCAGCTGAGCTACGAAGTCATTCTTCTATTTCCTGAAAGGTGACCTCGGAGGGGATCGAACCCTCGACCCAATGATTAAGAGTCATTTGCTCTA